>Ga0256840_1000783_pt1 | contig 31723 bp, 36 predicted proteins | sample 355202metaG_FD_185969 | JGI IMG/M metagenome (GOLD analysis project Ga0256840, IMG submission 185969) | Hydrothermal vent microbial communities from Mid Atlantic Ridge, Atlantic Ocean - 355-202 | ecosystem: Environmental > Aquatic > Marine > Hydrothermal vents | place: Atlantic Ocean: Mid... | reverse complement strand
CTTGATGTGGTGAGTAAAGTAGAGGTTATCTAAGCCTTCTTATAGTATGGCTACACTATTATCCTTTATTAAGAGAATTTAATAAGGGAACCCCATGACTGTTCAAACCATAGATATCATAAAAAACAATCCTAAATACCAAGAACTCGTACGCACACGTAGCCGTTTCGCATGGACACTTTCCATACTGATGTTACTAGTGTATTACACTTTCATTATGACTATCGCTTTCAAGCCTGAACTTTTGGCTATACCTTTGAGTGATGGTTCGGTGATTTCCATAGGTATACCTGTGGGCATTGCTATCATACTTTTTTCGTTTTTACTTACGGGCTTGTATGTATACAAGGCTAACAACACCTATGATGTCATGCTCGAAGAGATAAAAGCAGACCTAACAGACAAAGGAGCGTTACATGAGTAAGCTACTTACTATACTACTGTTACTCACCTATGGGGCTTTAGCTTCAGGTACGATAGACGGAGATGTAGAACGCCAAGCCTTGAACATCCCCGCAGTCATCATGTTTCTCATCTTTGTAGGTGGTACACTGATGATAACCTACTGGGCAGCAAAACGCACCAAAACGGCTTCAGACTTTTATACCGCAGGTGGTGGTATCACAGGCTTTCAAAATGGTATGGCAATAGCAGGAGACTACATGTCTGCGGCATCGTTTTTGGGCATCTCTGGGCTTGTGTACTTAGCAGGGTATGATGGTCTCATCTACTCCATAGGGTTTTTGGTAGGCTGGCCTATTATCTTGTTTCTTATTTCAGAGCGTTTGCGTAACTTAGGTAAGTACACTTTTGCAGATGTGGCGTCATTTAGACTCAAACAAGAGCCTATCAGAGTACTCTCCGCCTTTGGAGCCATAGCCACAGTCATACTCTACCTCATAGCACAGATGGTAGGCTCTGGTAAGCTCATAGAACTTCTCTTTGGCTTGCCCTACGAGTATGCGGTAGTCCTTGTAGGTGTGTTGATGATACTCTACGTGACCTTCGGAGGGATGCTTGCTACCACATGGGTGCAGATCATCAAAGCAGGGCTACTGCTTAGTGGTGCGACATTTATGGCTGTAGCCGTACTGTATCACTTTGACTTCTCTTTTGAGAAGCTCTTTGCTTCTGCAGTAGACATCCACGACAAAGGCATAGACATCATGAGTCCTGGAGGGCTTGTTTCTGACCCCATCTCAGCCATCTCTTTAGGCATTGCTCTTATGTTTGGTACGGCAGGGCTTCCTCATATACTCATGCGTTTCTTTACGGTAAGCGATGCCAAAGAGGCTAGAAAGTCTGTCTTTTTTGCCACAGGCTTCATAGGGTACTTTTACATCCTTACGTTCATCATAGGGTTTGGGGCTATTGTACTCGTACTAAAAAACCCAGAGTACCTAGACATGGCAAAACAAGCAATAAGCGGTGGCTCACCTCTCATAGGTGGCAAGAACATGGCAGCCATTCACCTTAGCCACGCAGTAGGTGGTGACTACTTCTTAGGCTTCATCTCGGCTGTGGCATTTGCTACCATACTAGCCGTGGTCTCAGGACTTACCCTTGCAGGAGCATCTGCCATTTCACATGACCTCTATGCAAACGTACTAGAAAAAGGAGTCTGTGACGAAGCCAAAGAGATGCGTATCTCCAAGATAGCCACCGTAGCCCTAGGTGTCATAGCTATAGCCCTTGGCATCGCTTTTGAAAAACAAAACATCGCTTTTGTAGTAGGCTTAGCATTTGCCATCGCAGCGTCTTCTAACTTCCCTGTGCTTTTTCTCTCCATGTTTTGGTCTAAGCTCACCACACGTGGTGCCGTAGTAGGTGGCATACTAGGTTTAAGTACGGCTATTATACTTGTCATCTTAGGACCTATCGTCTGGGTAGACATCTTCGGTTTTGCAGATGCCATTTTCCCCTACAAATACCCAGCACTCTTTTCTGTCACAGTAGCCTTCGTTGGTATATGGTTCTTCTCCATCACCGACCACTCAGAAAGAGCCAAACAAGACAGAGGGGCTTTTGAAGCACAAGACATCCGTTCTCAGACGGGGATAGGGGCTGAAGGGGCTAGTGGGCATTAGGGACTAAAGTTTTAGAGTCACTGATGATTTTTTTGATGTGAATATAGTGTTATACTTTATCGAGAAGTAGACAAATGGTACAGCAATAGAACATATAAGAGCGAAAAAGAAGGCATTGGGTTTTTGTTTAGCTTATATGAAGTGTATGTGTGGAAATAAAAATATGTCAATTTGCCATGTTTTTGGTGATTGCTTTGTTTTTTGTGTATGATAAATAAAAAAGGATAATTAATGCCATTTTCAGAATTGATGAATGATAAGGTATCTCTTGTTAAAAAAAATGGAGAAAGAGTAGAAGATATTAAAGCTAGTGTCCAATCAGAACAAATCTTTATTGATAGGTCAGACATATTAATAGAACCCGATGATTTGATACAGAGAAAAATGTCTAATGGTGGTACTGAAACATATCAAGTTATTGACCCTATATTTTATGAGAAATTCCACGACATAGAGGCACATTATCAAATAAAACATAGAAAACTAGGATTACCAGAATCTAAAAGAGCGATACAAAATATTACAGTAACTATACAGGGTGATAATAAGGGTAATATGCAAGTGGGCAATGATAATACAATGAATAATTCAGAATTTCATCAAAAATTTACGCAACTTATTCAAGAAATAGAAAATTCAAGTATCGGTAATAAAGCTCAAATAATTAAGGAACTTAATGAAAAAAAAGATGATAATGAAGGTTTAAAACCTTATCTGTATTCATTATTATCAGCAGCTTCTGATACAGCCTCAGTTGTGTCTGTAATTGGTGGATTATTAGGAATAATAGGCTAACCATGCAAACCCCAATACTCATATATAAAACAGAAGACAATGACATCAAAGTAGATGTACTTTTAGAAAATGAAACGCTATGGCTAAACCAAAAACAGATGGCAGAACTTTTTGCTGTACAAGTGCCAGCTATAGCGAAGCACATCGCTAATATACTAGAAGAAGAAGAGCTTTCAAAAGCAACTATTTCCAAAATGGAAATAGTTCAAAAAGAAGGTAACCGTGAAGTCAAAAGAAACATAGACTTCTATAACCTAGACATGGTCATAGCTGTAGGCTACAGGGTAAACTCCAAGCAGGCAACACATTTTCGTATTTGGGCTACGAAGGTACTCAGAGAGTACATCGTCAAAGGCTTTGCTTTAAATGATGACAGGTTTAAAAGTGGCAAGAGTCTAACCTATTTCGATGAACTCCAAACACGTATACGTGATATACGCGTATCAGAACGATTTTTCTACCAAAAGATAAAAGACATCTATACCACAAGCATAGACTATGACGCAACAGATGAAAAGACCATGAAATTTTTTAAAACAGTGCAGAACAAATTACTTTGGGCTATTTCTTCTCAAACAGCAGCAGAGTTAGTACACAATAGAGTCGATGTAAGCTTACCGCTATTAGGTATGCAATCTTTTGATAAAAAATCAATACACAACATACGCAAAAAAGATGTAAGTATTGCCAAAAATTATCTAAATGAAAAAGAGATAAAGATCTTAGGGCTTCTTGTAGAACAGTACTTGGCTTTTGCTGAGACGATGGCAGAGCAGAAAACGCCTATGTATATGAAAGACTGGATAGAGCGACTTGATGCCATCATAAGTCTAAATGGAAGAGAACTTTTAAACCATGCAGGACAGATAAGCCACGATATGGCAGTAGCAAAGGCAGATATTGCTTATGTGGAGTATAAAGATAAACAAACAGAAAAAAACTATTTACAAAATTTGCTAGAACTTGAAAATGATATGAAAGGTTTAAAATAATTTAACATTGAACTGTCATCTCCTAAAAGTAATAAATCTTAAAAGTATGAGAGTAGATAGGATGATAATTCCCACTCTTCAACCTTTTACGCTAAAATAATCCCCATAGAGATACGCAAAGGAAGAACACATGACAAAACAAATATTTAACCCTAACCCAAACTACGCAAAAGATGCAGCCATAAACTCTATGGATGCCTACTGGAAGCTACAAAACAAAGCCATAGAAGACTACGAAGGCTTTTGGAAAGCGTATGCAGATGAGAAGATAGAGTGGATAGCACCTTATGACAAGGTACTAGATGAGTCTAACGCTCCTTTTTATGAGTGGTTTACCAATGGGAAGCTCAATGTCTCTAACCAGTGTATAGACAGACATTTGGCTACTAAGGCTGAGCAAAATGCCATCATTTTTGAGGGAGACAAGGGAGATGTGGAACACATCACGTATGCACAGCTCTCTACTCGTGTAAACAAGATGGCAAACTTACTTAAAAATGAGTTTGGTGTACAAAAAGGTGACAGAGTAGTACTGTATATGCCTATGATACCTGAAGCTGCATATGCCATGCTTGCTTGTACACGTTTGGGGGCTATTCATTCCATCGTCTTTGGTGGGTTTTCTGCTGAGGCACTTAAAGACCGTATAGAAGATGCTGAGGCAAAAGTGGTCATCACTGCTGATGGTGCTTTTAGAAAAGGCAAACCTTACATGCTTAAAGGCGTGGTAGATGATGCTTTAAATCAAAATGGCAAGTCTGTGGAAGCAGTACTTGTGGTAAAAAGAAACTTTGAAGACATCACATGGGTAGAAGGGCGTGACTACTGTTATAACGACATGATAGACGCACAATCAGATGTCTGTCCTTTTGAGCCTATGGACTCTGAAGACCCACTTTTCTTACTCTATACTTCAGGTAGTACGGGTAAACCAAAAGGGGTACAGCACTCAACAGCAGGCTACATACTCTGGGCTCAGATGACTATGGAGTGGGTGTTTGACTTGCGTAAAGGTGACGTCTTTTGGTGTACGGCTGACATAGGGTGGATAACAGGACATACTTACATCGTCTATGGCCCACTAGCTGCTGGGACAACCACAGTGATGTTTGAAGGTGTGCCAACATACCCTGACGCAGGGCGTGCGTGGAAGATGGTGCAAGAGCATAACATCACACAGTTTTACACAGCACCTACAGCCATACGTCTGTTACACAAAACAGGCGAAGAAGAGCCTAAAAAGTATGACCTCTCACGCCTTCGTGTACTAGGTACTGTAGGAGAACCCATAGACCCTCCTGCATGGAAATGGTACTACGAGACCGTGGGTAACTCTAAGTGTGCCATAGTCGATACCTACTGGCAAACAGAGACGGGCGGACATATGATAAGCCCACTACCAGGGGCAACACCTATTAAGCCTGCGTGTGCGACCTTTGCCTTGCCGGGTATCATCGCGGAAATCATCGAAGAAGATGGCACACCTACACCTGTAGGTGAAAAAGGGCTTATGTGCATTACCCGTCCTTGGCCTTCTATGATACGTAACATTTGGGGTGACCCTGAGCGTTTCAAAAAAGCGTACTTTGGAGACTGTAAAAAAGAGGGAAAGCCTGTCTACTTTACAGGTGATGGTGCGATGATAGACGATGATGGCTACATCACCATCACAGGACGTACCGATGATGTCATAAACGTATCAGGTCACCGCATAGGTACAGCAGAGATAGAAGCAGCCATTAAAAATGTAGACACTGTAGCAGTGTCTGCTGTAGTGGGAAAACCACACGCCATCAAAGGTGAGGGTATATTTGCGTATATCGTATTAAAAGATGAGGGAAGCCATAGTACTGAAGAGATGAAAATGCTCATCAATACTGTACTCAAAAAAGAGATAGGGGCTATTGCTTTATGTGATGGCATCGCTATCGTACCAGATGTGCCTAAAACACGTTCGGGGAAGATTATGAGACGTATCTTGCGTAGTATTGTTAAAGGTGAGGAAATCACTCAAGACACTTCAACACTTGAAGACCCATCTATAGTGGGTATCATTGAAAACATTGTAAAAGAGGGGTAATCTTCTTTTATAGACTATCTAATAAAGTTTTTACTTTTTTTAAATCTTCAAAAACCTCTTTTTTTGCACTAGGGTTTCTTAGTAGGTAGTTTGGATGATACATAGGAATAACTTTATAACGCGTTTCTTCATGTATGCTTCCATGTACATCGGCCATCAGAGTGTCATCTCCTGTTAAGTACTGGTATGAGAGTTCACCAAAGGCTATGATTATTTTAGGCTTTACAAGCTCTATTTGTTTAAGTAGGTAAGGGTGACAAGTGTGTGCGAAGCTGGGTGAGGGTGACTGTGTGTCAAGGGCTTTACATTTGAGTACATTGGTCATATAGACATCGTTACGTGATAGACCCAGTACATTTTCAAGCATCTTGGTTAGTAGCTCACCAGAACGTCCTGTAAAAACTTTACCTGAGCTGTCATCACTGGCACTTGGTGCATCACCTACTATCATAAGGTCTGCATCTGTATTGCCCTCCCCAAAGACTACTTTACTACGGCTTTTACTTAGTTCACAAAGGTGACACTCTAGGGCTTGCTTTTCTAAGGTATCTAGTGTATTTGGTAGGGTTAAGTCTGGTTCATCTTCTTTGAAAATGGTCTTAGAGGTATAGTTGTAGCCTAGTTGCTTGAGTTGGTAAAGTTGTTTGAGTAAAAGAGCATTTTTGAGATTTTTCATAGGAGTATTATACTCCTATGCATCTTAAATATCTTCGCTTATGGACAACGATTATGGTCAATATAATAGAGTGCTGTTGCTAACATTTTTTCATTTTTATCTCCCATACGATAGCCAATATCATCTGTGGCAGCACAGGTTGATGGTATGCCTGTAAATGGAGTGCTTATTGAATTGTTATTTCGCACTAAAAAGTTTACGATAAAGTAAAGGTTATTGTTATAGATACGTCCTGACATACCTACAGGTTTACCATGGGTGTTCGTACCTATAGTGATAACATTGGATCTTCCTAGGTAGGGAGTAAGCGCTGAAATGACAAGCTCACTAGCTGAAGCACTGTTTTCTGTGACTAAAAAGAAAACCCTCTTCATTGAAAGTTCATTGCCATCTTGAAAGTCTTGGCTTTCAAAACTAAAGGTTTCGTTACGACCTTGATAGTTCTGATTCCAATCGAGGTAAACTTGTCGTTTATTGGGATAAGCATTGGTAATGTTATCTAGTAGGGCGGAAGCAGTACCAACAGAGCCACCACCATTGTAGCGCATGTCAATAATGAGTTCAGAAACATTGGCAGCTTTAAATCGTGTAAATATAGTTTCAAATTCTGCAACAGAACTCTCTGTAAATGAGTCATAGCGTAGATATGCGATATTTTTTCCATTTTTTGCTATGACTTTACCTTCTGATACATTAAATGAGTATTCACTAGGTGTCACAGTCTGTGTAAGCTCTACGCCATTACGTAAAAGTGTAAATGTTGTTTGAACATTGATATTTTCACTCGCTTGACTTAAATTTTCTAGTGTAATTGGCTGACCATTAATTTCTAAGAGTTTGTCTCCTCTAAAAAGTTTTTCATATGCAGGTGCATTGATACGTACAATAAAAAGTCTAAAGTTTGTATCAAAGCCAAAACCAAAGCCTTGTGTTTTTTGGTTTGCAAAGTCTTCATACTCTTTTTGTGAAAGTGAAAAACTCCATCTGTCAGGAGGGGTGACTTTGTATCTGTTTATCATCTCATCTCTTGTACTAAAACTTTCATAGTCAACATTAGATGCTACATCTTCATACCATAAGTATTCGTTTAAAAATAACTCATGTACAAATTGTTTTTCACTTAATTCCAGAAGGGTATTCGCATTTTCAGCATTATTTGAACTGCCACAGGCACTTAAAATAAGAGTACATGATAGTAGGATGATTGATTTTTTTAAATACATCATATCTCTTTTTTTACTTAACATCTTCTAAAAGCATAGGTATACCAAATGCTTTGAGATTTGCATGGGTAGAAGAGAAGTACTCTTCCCAAAATGAGGTTAATGTCTTAAGGGTTTTTGCATCACGGTAACCTTTTTTACCCACAATACCTGCACCTATCACATAGACATTTGCACCAGAAAAGTTTGCAAGGTATCCAGAACTTTTAATCTTGCTCAATTCTTTGTTTGCATCTACTTTTTTAAGACTACCTTTGGAATAAAAACTGGTAATAGAAGAGTGTTCTATCATATCTGAAACCAATAAAACACTTTTCTGTGATGCATTTGAAGGTTTAATAATGTGTTTAGATATGTCATAAAGTGATTTCACAATATCTGAATGAGGCAAGTTTTTATTGGCGCCTTTAAGCACTTTGACGAGTGCTTTCGTTGCCTTTTTTTTCGCATACTTATACTGCCCGTTCATACAACCTTGATACTTGCGTAGTACCTTTTTTGCGATGTCATGTTTAGAACTATCTGGTAAAAGTACTTCAAGTTTGCCAGAGTATGCTACATCGGTGTATTTACCATTTGAATTTGCAGAAAAAGAAGCAATCGTTACGGCATACCCATTTTTAATGAACTTCATCATGTTTTTATAAGTATAGATCATGATATTTTTATCAAGTGGTGTCGTTTGGTCGACTAAGATAAAAAGTTCTTTTTGCACAGTGGGGTTAGGATTGTTTATCTTTAATGCATCGTAACAGCTTGGTACATCATTACGTGCTAAAAGTAAAGTACTAAGAAAAAGTAAGATTAAAAATAAATTTTTCATATTATCTGTCCTCAAAGGTAAGGTATTGTTTAAATGTTCTGTCTTTGTTGTTTCGTAAAATGGCAGTGGTTTCCGCATCTGTCCCTGTGTTATCATTAATGATGTTCATTTTATGTTGTAACTTCTGTAACTGTTGTTGTGCCACACGAGAAATGTGTGTTTTGGCTTTTTCATAGTAGGCTAAGAAAGATTTTTTTGTACTAAACCCTCTTAGGCATTCATATGCCTCTTTAGACTCACGTCCTGCAAAGTCCCAGTGCATACCAAAAAAGATGCCCAATATTTGTATAAACACAAACATAAGACCCAAAATGACAAACGTCGCATCTCCGCCTTTACGGTTGGTCTCATCTTCTATGGATTCACCTGTACTTGAAGTACTAGGGGTAGATGCTTTACTTTCATTTCCACCAAAGAGTGCAGAGAGATCATCTTCTGCATCATCGGTTGCTGCGTCACCAAACAGTGCCCCTATGTCATCATCTGAACCACTGTCTGTCCCTCCGAATGGTGAGGCATCATCATTAAAGATGTTCATAGCACTTTCATGGGAAGAGGCTATTTCTTGTGTGAGTACTTGGTGTCGTATGTATGTTGCACCTATGGCTACTGCAAAAATGAAGATGAGGGTGAGAATGGTTTTTGTGTATGTTGTTTTCACTTTGTCATTCGCATCCAAACGGTTAAGTATACGGATGTAGTTTGGTGACTTCTCATCATCAAAAGTGTTGTCTATGGAGATAAGTTGCTCATCTGGCTTCAAGTCTCTCCAATTTGAGCCACCTGCATTATCATTTTTATACCAACGACGTATCTTTTTAATGAGGGTGTTTTTATGAAGTTCTTGTCCTGTCATGTGTGTTAACCATACAAGTAATATCGCAAGCATGGCTGCCACACCGATGGCACCTTTTTGTTGTGTGGCTTCAGAAGCACCCGGTATGGTAAAGCCTGCAAGTACATAGGCAAAACCAAAGGCTTCAACGATGACTAAAACAAATATCATTACCCAGATAAACGTAGGTGTTGGTTTACGTCCAAGTTCACCTACAGAATGTAAGTATGCTTTTGCTTCATCAAAACTCTCAGAGTCCTTGTCTACTTTTTCATAAAAGTTATAGTAGTCACGACAAAGTCTCTCTTCAGAGTAAAACCATTTGTGGTTTTCATCAAATCCTTCTATATCACGAGCAAGTCCAGACATTTTTCCTATGATAGGAAAGTTGTATGAGAAGTTCAGCCACCAAAACTTCACCTCTTGCCAATGTGTGATAAAAAATGCCAATAATATAATGCCAAACACTAGCAATAGTGTCTCGATTTGATGTTGCATAATAAATGCGATAATTTCTTCCATTTTCACTCCTTAAAATAATTAGATAAATTATATCTAAATTTTTTTGGCTATAGTATGTCTATGAAGAAAGGTTTAGTATTATTTATTATTTTTGCTGTTTTGTTAGTTGTTGCTAGAATGGCTTATACACAATACTGTGCTGCTAAAGTAGGTGGATGTAATGAAGAGCCTTATGAAGACAACTATTTAAGTGATGACCATATGGATAAGTAATGTATCTGGCTAATGTTTATAGACATAAAAATTTTTCTTTTTCTTTTTGAGAGGTTGGATACTTTTCTTTGTCCATCTTATAGTTACTTTTCTTTTTCCCCAACGCCGTGCTTTTTTTAAGTTTATACCCATATAAATGTCTATCTTTTTTTCCCAGCGTTTATTCATCTTGTCTAAGACCTTGTAGGTTCCAGGTAGTCCATCTATAGTTAACTTCGTACCATTGGTTAGTCCCATATCTAGTAGATCGCGAGAGACTGCTATGGATTTTACACTGGGCTTTAGTCTATTGTTCCATGCAGCAAGGTAAGGTGTGTTATCCGTTTGGTTATGATGTGATGTATAAGCAGTAGCAGTGACTTTAAGAGAATATACTTTATCTTCTATGGTAAAGTCAGGAGGAGGACTTTTTTTGAGAGTAATTTGTTTAGGGAAAATACTACATCCCGACAACAATAATACTAAGAATGTTAAAAACATATAAAGAAAAATTTTTTTCATAGCAAATTATAGTGTAAAGAAGTTAAACTAGAGCATCTTTGTGATGCTCTTTTATAGATGCTTTTAGAGTAAACCAAGCAAAGCCACAAGTAAAACAGGTGGTGTAATGACAAGTCCTACTTTCATGTATTCTCCCCAACCTATTTTCACACCTTTTTGAGCCAAAACATGTAGCCATAGTAGGGTGGCTAGTGAACCTATAGGGGTCATTTTGGGTCCTAAGTTACAGCCTAGTATGTTTGCATAGACAAGCGCTTCGTTACCCACATAGCCAACCTTGTCTATGGCGATGTCCATTATCATGATGGTAGGCATGTTGTTCATCACAGAAGAGATGATGCCAGAGAGGAAACCTGTACCTATGATGGCTACCGTTTCACCCTGTGCTTGAAGTGCGACTATCCAAGAGGCTATGACATCGGTGAGTCCTGCATTTTTAAGTCCATACACCACCACATAAAGTCCGATGCTAAACCACACCACTTGCCATGGAGCTTCTTTGATGGTCTTCATAGGTTGTACTGCCTTGTAGTAGTTGGCAATGGCTAAAAATACCAAAGCACCACCCAAAGCAAAGACAGAGATGGGTAAATCATAATAGTCTCCTATAAAGTACCCAACCATCAGTAAAGCTAAAAACCACCAAGAGAGCTTAAACATCGTATGGTTTTTTATGACTGATGATGCTTCAGGAAGTTGTGTGACATCTACCGTTAAAGGGATGTCTTTTCTAAAGTATATCCATAAGATAACGATGGAAGCAAAGATACTTAGTAAGTTAGGTAAAAACATGTTTTTCATGTATTCCACAAAACCTATGTCAAAGTAGCCTGCGGTAACGATGTTGGTTAGGTTGGAAATTACCAAAGGGTTTGAGGCTGCATCGCCTATGAAACCACCTGCCATAAGAAAGGCGAAGATAGCCAGAGGTTTCATCTTGAGGTACTTCATTTTGGCGAGTAAGATAGGCGTGAGGATGAGTGCTGCACCATCGTTCGCAAAAAATGCAGCCACTAAGGCACCAAGCAGTAAGATGTAGACAAACATTTTGTTACCCGAACCACCTGAGAGTTTTGCCATTTTGATGGCTGCCCACTCAAAGAAGCCTATCTCATCTAAGACCATAGAGAGAATGATGATACCTATAAAAGCAAGCGTGGCATCCCATACGATGTCTATCACTGTGAGTACATCTTGAAAGCTTACCACACCTATCATGAGTGCAACAACCGCTCCAATGACAGCAGTAGTACCTATCTGAAGCCCTTTAGGCTGCCAGATAACAAAGATGAGGGTAATGATGAAAAGAGTAGAGGCTAACAGCATGTGTCGTCGTTGATGACTTTAGATTTTGCGAGTGCAGCTTCTATCTCTTCTTTGCTGACATCTCCAGTGAGGTTTAGGTTGACTTCACCATCTACACCAGAGACTTCCATATTGCTTATCTTGGCTTTGGTTTCATCTGACATACATTCACACTGTCCTGTAGCACAGTTTTCTACCATTTTTACAATGTTTTGTTTTTGGACTTCACCTGTGAAAGCTATTTTGACACCTTCGCCTGTTTTAAATACGTTTTTATTCATTTTGTTTTCCTTTATAATATCGTAGGGGTAGATTCCATATCTACCCGCATGTATGTGTTTGTAACCAAAGGGCAGAAATAGATTCTGTCCCTACGCCAATGCCTCAACAATTTTTGGCAATAAAATCTCTCTTATCTCTTTGAGTATCTTTTCAAAAGCCTCATACCCTTTACCGTCTGGGTCTTCAAAGCTTACGTGTATTTTGGGTACGGGCTTTGGAAACATAGGACAGGTTTCATGGGCATGGTCACAGACTGTGACTACAAGGTCATAGTCGTGGTCTATCACGGTGTCGAGTGTTTTAGAGTGGTACGAGTCTTTCCAAATGCCTTCTGCTTCTAAAAGCTTCTTGGCATTAGGATTAACCTTTCCCAATGCTTTGACACCAGAACTTTCAGCACTTACACCATCTAATTCAGCATTGATAAGTGCTTCAGCGATGATGCTTCTGCATGAGTTACCTGTGCAGAGAATGAGGACTTTTTTCATGGGGCTCCTTTTTATTGATGAGGAAGTATAGCAGAATAGTTTTTATATATCAAGATATATTGATGTATAATTTATTAATTCATGATACATAGAGCTTGAAAGACTCTACGTTGGTGATTTTCTTTCATCCTATTACTTCCATGTAGCAATAGTGGCTTAAAAAATATGACTTCACCTTCTTGTGTATCAATAAAAACTTCTTTAGTTGATTGCATATTACCAAGATGTGAGTAGGGGATAACTTTTAATGCACCAGTATCTTTATTACTACTATCGAGTGTAAGTCGGAACATAACAGCATTGTTTAAAAAGTTTTCTTTTTCAGCTTCAGATATATTCATATATTTTGGAAGATTTATATCTCTATGAAATAATAAAGGCCAATTTCTATGAATATTTTTTTCTATAAAAAAACAGTATTGTGTCAATTTTAAATTAAATTCAGATTTCTTAATTGCCTCATCAAAAAAAGATTTGACTATAGGAAAAACTTCAAAGATATTTTTTTGTTCCTCAGTCGTTAAATTGCTTGCTTCTGTGGATATTTCTTTTAATTGTTCTAGTTGCGATTGAGAAAAAGGAAAAAAGTTTTGTGTGTACCCAATTTGATTAAGTGTGCTCATCATTTACAGCTACCCTTAAACTCAGGTACCACTATATCCAAATAAGAAACCTCTTTCAAAATATCTTGACGAAACTTGTCAAGAGGGGAGCGTATGGAGTAGTATGCCCAGCGTCCTTTACGTTCTACACGTAAGAAGCCTGCCTCTTTGAGTATTTTGAGGTGGCGAGAGATGCGAGACTGTATCATCCCGAAGGCTGACTCTATGTCACAGACACACACCGCACCATTGATGTCTATGAAGCGTAGTATGCTTAGGCGTGTTTCATCGTTAAGTGCACCGATGGTTTGTAAAAATATATTTGTAGATGTTGTTTGCATAAGGTAGTGTAGCATAAATGCATTTACCTTTAAATGTATCTAAAGCTCATTTCCTGTTTTGATAATGTCTAAACCAAAGCGTGTTCGTAAATGATGTATGTCTTTATAAAGCTGTTCATTTTTACTGTCTTCACTAAAGTCTAAGAGGGAGAGTGTTTTTAGCTTCTCTGAGGAGAAGTTAGAGACATTGATACTTAGTTTTATAGTACCTCTACCCTTATGCATTATCTCTTCATACATTTGAGCAAGCATCTCCTTAAAAAGTTTTTCTGAAAAGACTCTGTTTACAGTGAGTGTCTTTTTTACACGTATGCCATACTCATAGTTTACTTTCAAGTAATAGCTTGTAGGGTTGACCTCTATTGCCATGACCATGTAGATGATATGTCTTGCCATTATCATGATACGTCTTTTTATCTCTTGGTCATCTTCTATAGCATCAAAGGTACGGCTTATGCCTATAGATTTTCGTTCTGATTTTAGGTTAATACCTTCACCATCTGTACCTGTGACACGAGCATAAAGTTGAATGCCAGGTTTTTTCCATGACATAAAGAGAGTCTTGTGCCGTTTGATGTCACCAAGCGTTTTAATGTAGTGAGATTCAAGTCTTTTTTGGAAGCCTTTACCTATGCCAGGAAATGCCTTTATGGGTATGTTTTCTATGTAAGTATTTATGTTTTTTACTTCATAAATACCATAAGGTTTGGCAGATTCTGTTGCGAGTTTTGCTATCCATTTTGCTTTTGATATGCCTATTGAAACAGGGATGTCGAAATGTTTTAGAATCTTCTCTTGTATCTCTTTTGCAAAAGCATATACTTCATCGTCTTTTTTCCAACCACTGAGGTCTCCGAAAAACTCATCAATGCTAAACTGTTCAACTTTGGGTATATGAGCACGCATGAAGGCATGCATTTTGTTTGAAAGTTTATGGTAAAGAGGGTAATTTGAGGGGATAACTATCATATCAGGACAGAGTTGTAATGCTTGTGCTATAGGCATAGCAGTCTTTACGCCCTTTGCACGGGCTTCATAAGAAGCAGTCGTGACGATGCCTCTTATTTTTTTGCGTCCATCTATTTCGTCTACAAAATAGTTTTCAAAGGTCTTTTTTTTATCTGAGTAAAATACAGGTGCGACAAATGCCCCAGAGTTACCATTCATGAGTCGTATATGAGTACGTTTTTTGTTAAATATTTCTAAGTTAGAACGAGAACCTACACAGATGGGTATATCTTTGTATGAAGCATTAACAGAACGCTCTGCTGAGGCAAAAAAACTATCTATATCTATATGAATGAACATCAGACATTATAGTGTAAAAAAGATGTTTAGGTGAAAAGTATGGCAAAATGGCATACTTTTGATGGTGACTATTTGAAAAAGTTTATCATTTTATGCCAGAGAGACTCTTTAAAGACATTTTTTTTATAATTGTCATTTGTTTTTTTATGGGCATTTGCAGAGAGCACATGTTTGTCTAGTTTTTTGTTTGCTAATTTGAGATGTACAGGTTCAAAATGGTCCATTTTAAATTTACTTTGCATCAAGTACCTTTTCTATCTCATTCATGGCATCTTCATTTTTAAGTGTAAATTTAATCTCTATTCTTCTTGATGCTTCTTTATCTTCTACACCATTTTTTGTAATGTTGTCTAGGTAGGCACGCCCAGAAGCGGTCATAAGCTGTCGGATGTTGTACTGTTTTGTAAAGTCTAGGGTCAGTAGGTACTCCATAACAGCAAGTGCACGTTTTTGTGAGAGGTTAAGGTTATAAATGTATGAGCCATCACTGTCTGTGTGTCCCTCTATAATTATTTTATCTAAGTGGGGTCTAATATTTTTATTTTTTACAAGTGTGCCGATATAGTCTTCAAATGCTTTTTTGAGTTCTACTTTTGCTTCAGGTTTCAAAGTGTCTTCACCACTTCCAAAAAGGATGTTTGATGCAAGCCTTAAAGAGCCTGTTTTTTTATCAATATTAATATTGTTACCTAAGGCTTCTTTAAGTGCAGCAACTACTTTAAGTTTGATACCTGTGAGTGATTTTATTTTCGCCTTTTGTGCTTGAAGATTGGCTAAGAGTGCGTCATATTTGGTTTTTTTCTCATCCATCGCATTGAGTACGGCTAAGAGCTTTTCATCTTTGAGTTGTACGGCATCTTTAGCATTTGTGAGTTGGTTGGAGAGTATAAGTACTTTACCTTCATAGTCTTTTAAGGTTTTTTTCTCTTTATCAAGTTTTTGTTTAGTCTTACTTAGTTCATCTTTATTCTTTGAGAGAACATCTTGTACAATCACTATTTTATTGCTAAGCTGTGATGCTTTTGTCTGCGCATCTACAAGCATCTTGTTTAGCTTTTTTATCTCATCTACATGTAATTTAAGTGTACGTTCATTTTTAGATATACGCAGGTCTTTTTCTTTTAAAAGTCTCTCATCTTCTGTAAGTTGAGAATCTTTTTGGGCTAATAATTCTCTGTTTTTAGAGAGGTAAGAATCTTTTTCACCGATGAGTGCCTGACTTTTTGCAAGTGTGTCACGTACATCTTCTAATCTATCTTCTTTCTCTTTTAAAGACTTAGATATAGTACTAAGTCGGTCTTCTTTTTTATGTAAATCAGACTTCATAATGATAGACTTAGAGATAATCGCCCCAATCAACAATATAAAGACAAAGAGTAATCCTGCCATAAGGTCAGCATAAGAAATCCAGAAATTACTGTCTTCGTGGCTATCGTTTCTAAACATCTTGTTTACTTCTCTTGTTGTTTGAGTGTAGCCATATTTTTCAAAATCAGTTGATTTTGCTCAGAGACGATGCGTGCAAAAGTGGCAAGTTTTTCAACTGCCTGCCCTAGCTCTGCATCTATTTTTTCAAAGGTATGATCCACTGAACCATCGAAGCGTTCCATAGTATGTTGAAGACTTTTAGCATTTTGGTTAAAGCCTGCAATATTTTTCTCCATGATATCTACTGAGTTTGCTGACTCTTTTCTAGCGTGAAGGTTTTCAAGTGTGTCACGAAGCTCTGAAGAAGCCTCTTGCATATGTACAGTGAGTTTGGTAAAACTGTTGGTAGTGTCATTAATAATAGTAGTAAAGTTTTTAAGGTACTGGTCATTAAGTTCTTTAATAAAGTCCATGTTAAAGGTTTCTTTCAGTGTTTGAACGATTTGTTGGTCTTTTAGTTCAGACTGCATGTGCTGGTGTTTAATAAGCTCTGACTTTTTCCAAACACGTTTTCCATAAAGTTTTTCAAGGTCATAGATTTGCTTGTCAACTTTAGCGATACCTCTTTTTTCAAAATAGGTCCAAATAAGAGAAAGCATAATTCCATAAATGGAAGCATAAAATGCCGTACCAATGCCTGAAAGTAGTACTGAAATTTCACGGTCAAGTGCACCTGTATCCTTAACTGTAAAGTCAGGCATAGAAAGTGCAATAGCAATAAATGTACCTAAAATACCAAGCATAGGAAATACAGAAGGTGCTACTCGAGCAAAGTTATCATTACGTATGTCTTGGTAGTATTCAGATATGAAGTCTTTTACATGCAGTGTAGACTTGGTTTTTCCCATGATTGTTAGTGCATTTGAACGTAACTCAGCTTGTAAGTCTTCTTCCATTCTAAAGAAAGAACTTTTCATGTGACATACAGTATAGTTTGCGTTGTGCTTTACAAAAAATGCAAATACCACAAAAATAAATGCAACGATAGCCAGTGTATGCAGTTCAACGTTTAATGAAAATAGACCAATATACGCTAAAACTAGCCCTAGAAGAAATAAAAATGGAATGAGAAGAATAGCTAAAGAGTGTGAAATACATGATGTACTGTTTTGTCTATCAAATTTTTGCATATAAAGTTTCCTACTAGTTTAATTGAGTCATTATAGCTAAAATGCCTAAATGATACTATCCTAAAAATACTATAAGGCATTAAATAATTTAGAATAACGAGGTATTTCTTAACAGATAACCCCACCACCAATGAGTTTATCTCCTTCATAAAAGGCTGCTATCTGTCCTTTAGCAAGACCAAAGACAGACTCTTCTAGAGTTACTTTTGCCGTACATTCGTGTATGATAACATGACAAGGGACTGCTGTAGTACGGTAGCGTACTTTGACCATACAGTCAAACTCTGTGACATCTTTAAAGAGGTTTATATGCTTAATTTCAAAGGCACTCTCTTCTAGCTTATCTTTAGTGCCAACTACTATTTGATTGGTCTCTGGTTTGATTTTTAGCACAAAATGGGGGTCATGTGCACCATCGACAGTAAAACCTCTACGTTTACCTATGGTATAGTGCATATAACCTTTGTGTGTACCAACTACATTACCTTCTGTATCTATGGCTTCTCCTGGCATGTCAATGTCCATATGTTTTGCGAGTATTTCATCATAAGTATTTTCCACAAAACAGATTTCAGAACTTTCTGCTTGTGTTGCAAAGTCTTTGAGTACATCAATATTTGCCGCATACGCTTTAACATCAGGTTTAACCCATGTTCCTAAAGGGAAAATAAGTCTTGGCAAGACTTCTTTTTTGATTTCACAGAGGAAATAACTTTGATCTTTGTTTGCATCTTTTGCCGCGTAGATGTATTCACCATCACACTTAATATAGTGTCCTGTAGCGACAAAGTCTGCACCTATGGTGTCTGCAAACTCTACCATCTTACCAAATTTAATCGTACGGTTACACATCACACATGGGTTTGGTGTGAGCCCCTCTTTATAGCCTTCTACAAAGTAATCATATACGTTATTTTTAAATGCTTCACTGAGGTCTAAAAAGTGTACTTTTACACCTAAATACTCTGCAACACGTTGTGCTTTTGTGAAGTTTTCTTCATGGTACCCTGGTTTATGGTGTAGTTTCATGTAGACACCTTCAACTTCATAGCCTTCTTTTTGTAAAAGAATGGATGTCACCGTAGAGTCAACCCCACCACTCATACCTACTAATACTTTACCTTTTTTATTTATCACTTGTGTATTCATCTTTTTTTACCTTGTCTATCTTCACAGCGATCTCTCCATCAACGTTGACGAGAGAGGCTGTGGCAATTTTATTATCTTTAGCTATTAAAGCAACACGCTTTAAATTTATCTGTGTGATGTCTATCATATGACCTATAGTTAGTGTTCTACTGTGAACAGTTCCTAGTAATAGTTTTATTTCTTCATATTTTTTACTATTAACAGGTTTTAGTTTTGTTTCTGTGCTTGTAACGATTTTCATCGCATGTCTGTTATTATGTTTTACCAATATAACATTTGCACATATTGTACCATTATCTAAAAGAATACATTTTAAATGTTTTAGTCTTAAAAGTAAAACATCACCGAGAACTAATTTTTCCAAATAAGAACTTCGCACCGTGACAAGGGGCAGTGCTAGTTCATAGTTGGGTAGATGTCCTTTTTTTTGCATTAATTTGCTCAAGCGATTGGCTTGTGTTTCACCATGCATGACTATTCCAAATCTCCTATAAAGCGTTCTAAAAGAAATTCTTTTGAAGCTACGAGAAGATCATCAGGTACTTCTTGACCAATAGAAAAGTAACTCATAGGTATTTTATAAAGTAACATAAAATTGAGGAGTGTCCCCAAATGTTTTGTTTCATCAAACTTTGAGATAATGACTGAATTTAGATTTAAAAATGAAAAATTATTATAGATGTCATTCATGTCTTCATATTTTACAGTTGCAGAGAGTAGTAGGTTTACTTCTATCTTTAGTGGTATATCTGACTGTACAAACTCCACTGTTTTTACAAACTTTTGTGTGTCATAAGGAGACATACCAGCGGTATCTACTAAGATGATATCATAGGCTTCTAGCTGTTTAAGTCCGCGCATAAAAGCTTCTACAGTGTCTACCGTAATATGCTCTATTTGCATAATATCAGCATAGTGACCTAACTGATCAAAAGCTCCTATTTTATAGCTGTCAAGATTGAGAAATGCAACCTTGTAAGATTTATCCATCATGTAGGCATAACGTGCTGCAAGTTTAGCTATTGTTGTGGTTTTCCCTACACCTGTTGGTCCAACGAGCATTATAATCTTTGGTTCATCAAGTGATTCTTCTTCTATTTCTAAGGATTCATCTATTTCTTCAAGTATATAAGAGACTAACAATTTTGCATCACTCAATATACTATTACCCATGAGTGAAACCAAAACATCATCTAGCCATTTTTTTGCAATGCCTTTTTCAATAAAAAGCATTTTAACTTTTTCTAGCACACTATCATTAGAATTGTGTTGTGTATGAGATAGCATATCTTCTTTCATAAGCGCTAGCTGCTGTTTTAGTGTACCTAGCTCTTCTAAAAGTACTTCTTCTTCTGTTTTGACTACAGTACTTAAAGGTGTGTCTTGGTTTGTTAAAGACTTCTCCATGAATATGTCTTCAGGGATAGCAATGGCTACTTCACAACGCAATTTACCATCATCATATTTAACTTGTTTTGCAGAGATAAGCTTGATACTTGTACCATATTTCCGTACTGCTTCATTGTAAGCATCTTTAGGTGTGTCTGCTACAAAAGTTTCATTCATCATCATATTGCCTTTTTCATCTGTGAAAGCGGAGTAAGCACAGAAGTTCTTTGCATCCATCCTGGGTGAGGAAGCATCAAACGCTTCGTGTGCATCTCTACATTTTCATAAAATATTATATCTATATCCAAGGTACGTGGGGCATCTTTAAAAAGACGTTTACGTCCAAAGATTTTCTCTACCCTCAATACATACGCCAAAAGTGTTTTAGGGCTAAGCCTTGTCTCTATGAGTAGCAAGCTGTTATAAAAATCATCTTGTTCAGTATATCCAAAAGGAGGATTTTTTAAAATAGGTGCTGTCTCTATCACATGCACAAAAGTACTACGTTTAAAGTACCAATAGAGATGGTTAAAACGTCTCACGACATCACCTACATTGCCACCAAGACCCAAAAGCGCTTTATGACCGCCTCGTTCAGTGGAGGTTGAAGGATAGAGTTTTGTCTTCAACAAGGTATGCTGAGTGTTTATCTTCCTTTGTATCATCTCTACTCCCTACTAATTGCCACTTAAAACGCTTGCTTTACCATCGACCATGGCTACCATATCTTCTATGCGTATACCAAATTCATCTGGTATGTAGATACCTGGTTCTATGGTATAGACCATGCCATCTTCTATGATGGTGTCCGATTTACTTGATATGTAGGGCATCTCGTGGATGTCTAACCCTACGCCATGCCCTGTGCTATGGACATAATACTTTCCAAACCCTGCACTCTCTACAATGTCACGGGTTAAGGCATCTACTTTGTTTGCTTTCATACCTGAGCGTGCTTTGGTTATGGCATTGTCATGTGCTTTAAGTACGGTGTCATAGGCTTTTTGTATCTTCTTACGTTTGTAACTTTGCTGTGTGTCGAACATCAAATACTTGTCTGCTTGTACTGTACGTGTTCTATCAGAACAGTAACGCTTGTACTTCAGTCCTGCATCTACTAATAGCAGGTCATTTTTTTCTAACACAGTAGATGTTGGCATCGCGTGTGGTTTTGCAGCATTTTTGTTGATAGCTACAATAGGGTCAAAACTCAGTTCATATTTCCCAAAGTCTCCTAAGATACCTTTTGCCATATGCGTAAGTGTATATTCATCTTTACCAAAACCATTTTTTCTAAACTCTTTCGCTAAGTGTTTAAAAGCTTTTGCACCGAGCTTTGCTGCTTTTGCAATGATTTTCAACTCATCATCTGTTTTAATAATACGTTTTTTATGTGAAAAGTCTAACGCTGGTTTAAATGTTACTTTAGCATTAGAACGTATACGCTCAAAGCCATCTACACTCCATTCTTTAGGGTCAAAAATCACTTTTTTCACTTTAGCTTGTTTGAGTAAGTTTACTACCTCCCCATAAAGGTTACCATTTATGACTACAGTTGCATCTTCTACATTTTCATTGGCATCAAGTGTATAACGGCTGTCAGTAATAAAAAATGCTTCCTTACCTAAACATAAGTAGATTGCATTGTCACAGCTGTAACCACATTCGTAATAGATGGCATTTTCGTCTTTGAGCATATAGTTCATAGCGTTTCCTAAAAAGTGTTTATATAAATCAAAACTCGCTCCCACTTTCCTAAGTGGGAATGCATATACACAATTTTAATGGATGGGGAGTTTATATAGTCATTAAAGTGATATATGCATTCCACCTGAGGACAGGTGGAACGAGGATACTTCGGTAGCTGAGCTTGTCGAAGCTATTTCTGTTGTGCCTGGGCTTGTTGTTCTTTCATCATCTTCATTTCATTAAGAATCTGTGTCATACCAACCATTGCTAAGTGGTAACCAAATGGTCCCATACCTGTAATTTGACCAGCACATACAGGTGCAGTCAATGATGTATGTCTAAACTCTTCTCTTTGGTAAATATTTGAAAGGTGTACTTCAAGTGTAGGTATTTGTACCGCAGCAATAGCATCACGTATAGCAATAGAAGTGTGTGTATACGCAGCAGGGTTAATGATGATGCCGTCGGCATCACTGATACACTCTTGAATACGATCAACTATTTCACCTTCTAAATTAGATTGAAAAAATTCAATATCCATTTTATTCTGTTCTGCAAATGCTTTCATTTGAGAGTGAATATCTTCTAATTTCATAGCACCATAAATGTTTTGTTCTCTATGACCTAGCATATTTAAGTTTGGACCTTGGATGACTACTATTTTCATTTTACACCTTGTTTGTTATATTTGGATATTATTTTAGCGAAATAGATTTAATATCTACCTAGATAACACGCTTAGAGTACTTTGAGGATGTTTACATTATCGCCAATAGCAACCCTACCATGATCCAAAGGACGTACAAAAAGTCCACGGTTTCCACGTAATACATCTGGCAATTCAGGGGACAAGGCACTTAGGTAACCATATGATTCACATGGTCCAGTGACTTCTAGCAGGGCATCTCCTACTTCTATCACCGAACCTTTATTTAAATGGTATAAATCAACATCCACAAGGATACTTTCCATTAACACACCATGGTCAACAAAGAGGTCTGCCTCTTCTATGAGGTCATAACTTTTTTTAGATGTAAGTAGCATCACGTGTTCCGTTGCAGAATCATAGTGCACATCTCCGATGATACCACCTTCATCACACTCAAAATCTTCACATGCCATGCGGTGCCCACTTTTCATCATGTCTGGCATTGTCATATACAGTACCAGTACTTTTCCATTTGTCATATTTTTTCCTTTAACATTTAATGTGATACTAGCACAAATGCAGTTAAAACATGACTATGTACTTTAGTCACATAGATAAAGTTGTATACTATACATAGAGGAAATTATATGTTTACAGTACAAAAAACAACTAAACAAACTGGATGTTGCAGTGAACAAGCAAAAGGAAAAGCGTCTTGTCATCTTTGTGGGCATCTTGCAAAAGGGGTCTTAAAAAAGACGGTGGAGCATATGCTTACTGACCAAGCGAAGTTACGGCTTTCATGCCTAGAGGGCTTTTACTACTGTGAAACGCCTGGCTGTGAAGTGGTCTATTTTAGAGATGTAGAGATACTCACACAAAAAGAGCTAGAAGTGACAGTAGGACTTAAAGAGGGTGCAGTACCTACAACTATCTGCTACTGTTTTGACTGGACAAAAGAGAAAATACAAGCAGAGCTTGATGAGAGAGGAAAGACCATAGCTTTAGAGGACATAAAAGCTAAGATGAAAGACCCTGGTTGTTCATGTGAGATACTGAACCCCTCAGGAGGGTGTTGTTTGGGCGATGTTGGGAAAGTGATTAAGGAACTAAAAGGCTAATTTGAAAACGCATCATCTACTATTTGACAGAGTGTATGTCCAAAGAGTATGTGCATCTCTTGGATGCGTGGGGTGTCATCTGAGGGGACTACTAGATTAACATCGCAGAGTTCATTCATCTTCCCACCGTCACGCCCTGAAAGTCCAAGTGTGCCACAGCCTAATGCTTTTGCTGTAGTAAGTGCCGAGATGATGTTGTCTGAGTTTCCAGAGGTGGAGATGCCTATGAGCAGGTCACCTTTGTTTGCTAAGGCTTCTACTTGACGGTCAAAGACTTTGGCGTAGCCGTAGTCGTTACTTATGGCAGTCAGAGCTGATGTGTCAGTAGTCAGTGCGATGGCAGGCAAACCACGACGTTCAGACTTGTAACGTCCTGTAAGTTCTGCTGCAATGTGCTGTGCATCTGCTGCAGAGCCACCGTTACCACAGAGTAGTACTTTCTTTCCATTTTTCAATGTTGCTACTACAAGGTTCGCAGCGTCTTCTAGGGATGCTTCCATACTTCCCATGACAGCTTGTATCGTTTCTAAATGGGCTTCAAATTCTTTTGCTATGGTTTCATTAACACTTGTCATTTTGTATCCGTTCTATGGTTTTTGTGGTGCTTTTGCCTTCTACAAACTCGACTAAACGTAGTTCATCTGCTATGTCTTGACCTACTACTTCTTTGCCTGCATAGTCTCCACCTTTTACCAAGATGTGAGGCTGTATAGCCTCTATGAGTGCCAAAGGAGTGTCATCATAAAACTTCACTACGTAGTCTACAGCTTCAAGTGAAGCCAAGATATAGGCTCTATCATTTTCGGTGTTTACAGGACGGCTTTCACCTTTAAGCCTGCGTACGCTCTCATCTGAGTTGAGTCCCAAAATGAGGACATCACCATAACTTTTAGCCTCTTCTAAGTACTTGACATGTCCTACATGCAAGATGTCAAAACATCCGTTAGTAAAGACTATTTTTTTACCTCTTTTTTTAAGTTCAGCACTAAGTAAGGCTATCTCTTCAAGGGTTTTTATGTGTGAGTTGGAAGTCGATTTATTTAAGCTAGATTCATACTCTATAATCTCATTAAGTGTGGCAGTAGCAGAGCCTAGTTTCCCTACAACAACACCAGCAGCAAGATTGGCAAATTTAATGGATGCATCTATATTATAGCCAGAAGCCAAGGCAAAGCCAAGTGAGGCGATGACGGTATCACCAGCACCTGTAACATCATACACTTCACGCGCAACCGTTGGATGTTTACGTAGAGTGTCATCATAGACTGCGATACCTTCTTCACTTAGCGTAATGAGAGAAACTTCAAGCTCACATCTTTCTTTGAGTGTGCTGATGGCTTCTAAAAGTGTATCTTCATCATGTATCTCTATGCTTGAGGCTTCTATGGCTTCTTTTTTATTTGGCGTAAGAAGAGTTGCTCCTTTGTACTTGGTATAGTCAGAACCTTTTGGATCTACCAGCACTTTTTTACCTTCTTTTTTTGCTAAGAGTATGAGCGTTTGTGTTAGGGAATGCGTTAAAACACCTTTCCCATAGTCTGAAAGTAAGATAATGTCATAAGTACTAAGCGTTGCTTTGCATTGTACGATGATTTGCTCTTGTATGTTTGCGCTTATGTCTTCGGTACTCTCTTTATCATATCGTATAACTTGTTGTTGTGAAGCGATGATACGACTTTTTTTAGAAGTGTTACGTCCATTTTGTATATGTATGTTGCTATCTGAAATATCTATTTGAGTAAGTAGCCTTTTAAGTTCATCCGCGTTGTTATCATCACCAATAACAGAAATAACAGAAACCGTTGCACCTAAAGCTTGGAGATTATGTATAACATTTCCTGCTCCACCAAGTACAGATGTCTCTTTTTCGATGGCAACAACTTGCACAGGTGCTTCAGGTGATATACGTTCACATTTACCCCACAAATAGTGATCTATCATCAGGTCACCAATGACGAGAATCTTTGGAGATTTTCCTTTAAGCTCTAACATGAAGAGACCTCTTCAATATAGAGTCGTTTTATCTCTTCTATATAGTCCTTAATGCCCGCTTCAAGTTCCCACTGTGGCGTATATTCTAAATATTCTTTAGAACTAGCAACTTCTGCTTGTGTGTGCATCTGATAACCGGTAAAGGGGTTAGGAAAGTACGCTGTTCCATAGTTTGTACCTAATTCTTTTTGCAAAATGTCTGCAATATCTTGAAACGAGCGAGGTTTACCTGTTCCTACGTTGTAAACACCAGACTTTGAAGCATTACACGCTTTGATATTTGCTTGGATGACATCTTTAATATAGACAAAATCACGTACTATCTGATCACTGCCTTCAAAAAGTCTAGGGGCAGATCCAGAGAGAATCTGATGTCCAAACTGTATCACGGTAGACGCTGTTTTGTCTTTGAAAAACTCTTTTGCTCCATAAACATTAAAGTATTTGAGTCCCACGATGGTCATTTTTGGGTTTTCATCCATAAATCTGTAGGCTATCTTGTCCATGGCATACTTAGAAAAGCCATAAGGGTTTTCAGGTGACTCTAGTCCTACTGTTTGGGGTGAGGGTAAAGAACCATAAGTCGCAGCAGATGAAGCGTAGATGAGCGTAGCATTGTGCCTTTTGGACATATTTAAGATGTGGTAAAAAGAGTTTACATTCGTCTGCATAATAACTTCTTGATCATATACCCTTGTGTCTGAAATAGCTGCTTCATGAAAGATATAGTCAAAGCTGTACGCTTCTAAAAGTTCTAAGTCTTTTTGTACGTTTAGGTTACCACAGATGATGTCACCGCGAAAGCCTATAAGGTTTTTGTAGTGTCCAAAGCTTTGCAGGTTACCGTTAGAAAATGTAGCCTCAGAGCGAAAAATGTCGAAGATGACGACATGGGCCTTAGAAAAATGCTCTTGAAAATAAAAAGCCAAATTTGAGCCTATGAAGCCAGCACCACCTGTAATGAGTATCGTTTTATGGTTAAAGTCAATGTCGTTATATATCATGCAGATATTATACCTAAATGAGTTAATATCTCTTTTGCAATATTTTCAATGCTTTTGTCTTTGAGCACGAGTGATAAATCTTTTTTCCCTAAAGTACCATAGTAGACAGGAGAAGTGACCTTAAAAAGTGCCACTGTAGGTGTCTTAGATGCGGATGCTAAATGCATTGGACCTGTGTCTGCACAGATGAAGGCATTAAGGTTTGCTATCTTGGCTGCAAGGGTTCTTAGGTTTTTTTCTGTGAGTGTATGTATGTCATCTTTAAGTGGGATTGTGTTGTTGGGGTCGAGTATGTCTATGAAGTTGAGTTGGGGTGCAAGTGTTTGAAGTGCATTTAAAAGAGCAATCCACCAAGTATCATCTAGCTTTTTGTCTCCTCTTGCATCTCTAAAGATACCTATACTTCCTGAGACTATATCAGATGAGACAGCATGAATTTCATCTTTTGAGAGACGTATGTCAAGGTAGGGTTCATAGCTGCTTAATGGTGCACTGCTAAATGCAGACATAAGCAGTAAGGGTTTAACTGCCTCATGTTTAACTTCTGAAGTAGCGGATATGGCATGGGTAAGTGGAGAAAAAACATCTTTAGCATAAAAACCTACTTTATACTTAGCAGAGACTAAGAATGTAAACAACGTGTCACTAGTGGAGCTTAGGTTAGGGGTAACTAACAGGTCATAGCTATTATTTTTGAGTTCTTTTTTAAGTGCTAAAATCTGTAAAGGTTGTTTTAAAAGTTTCCTTGGAAAAGCATAAACCTTGTTTATTTGGGGCATACTTTCTATAAGAGTGCTTGTAAAAGGAGCTCCTACCATCATATCTATTTGTGCATGAGGGAACTGCTTTTGGAGGGCATTGAGTAGGGGTGTTGTAAAAAGAATGTTCCCTATACGATAGTTGATACGCACCACCAATATCTTTTGAATATCATTTTCTTTAATACGTTCTGGGTTTGGATTGGCAGGAAATAGTTTTGAAAGAAGCTTATGTAAGCCCTTAGAGATATTTTTACGTACCCTGCTGTGTAGTGCTTTTGCCATGAACTCTCTTTATAAATAAGTATAGAAATTCTAGCGTATCTCTGCTAAAGGTAAGCTCTTGACTTAGATTCTTTTATTGAAGAGTAAAAAGAATCCTAAAGAAACAGCAGACACGATGATGATAGAAGCTCCTGATGTTAGGTCATAGGTATAGGACATCCATAATCCAACAAGTGTAAAGAGTGTAGCAATAGCACCTGAGAGGAACATCATAGTAAAGAGTGAAGCAGAGAGTTTCTCTGCGATGTACACAGGGATGGTGAGCATGGCTATAACCAAGATGAGTCCTACAACTTTGATGGCTATGACCACGGTAAGTGCAGAAAGTATGAGTATCAGTGTGTAAAAAAAACGTACATTCACACCACGAAGACCTGCATACTCTGAGTCATAAGAGACAGCCAAAATATCACGGTAACGCAAAGTTACAACGGCTAAAATGACAGTCAACAACACAGCCATAAAGTACAAGTCTTCCTTACTTACAGCCAAGATAGATCCAAAAAGATAGCTCATAAGGTCTACGTTGTACCCAGGGGTAAGGTCTACAAATATCACCCCAATAGCCATACCCACAGCCCAAATAAGCCCTATAAAGGTGTCCATACGGTGACGCTTTTTAAGTGTAAGGGCTGCTATGAGCAGAGCCGCACCCACAGCAAACAGTGAAGCACCCAGAAAGATAGGCAGTCCAAAGTATACAGCAAGTCCAATGCCACCATAAGAAGTATGAGCGATCCCTCCTGCTAAAAACACCATACGGTTCACCACAATAAGCGAGCCTATGATGCCCGCTGCAAAACTTACAAGTATGCCTGCGAGTAGGGCGTGTTGCATAAAGTCAAACTGAAGTGCCTCCATCATGGTTTTAGCCTCCATTTGCCTTCAACAGGTGCAAGCACCGACTTCTTATTGTCATACACTGAGCCTGTCGAATGTACGGTTACTGAGCCTGTCGAAGTGCAGGTGTCACAGTTTTCAGCTCCTAGCATCTGCAAGAGTTCTATCTCACAAAAGTGTCCATCATTTCCATGTGTATGGAAAGTAGAGTGTTTATCAGATATATCATGATATGAGAGCTTTTTATTGACGTGTGCAGCTTTGTTTGCATACTCCAAAATGACAGAAATGTCATGACTTACCACGATGACTGTAATGTGCTCATTTAGGACTTTTAAAAGTTCATATATTTCACGTTGCCCTGTAATGTCTATGCTTGATGTGGGTTCATCTAGTATGAGTATCTGAGGGTGGGCACAAAGTGCTCTGGCTATCATGACACGTTGGCGTTGTCCACCTGAAAGTGAACCTATTTTCGTTTGTGCAAAGTCTGCCATACCTACTTGTTTGAGTGCACCTGTGGCACAGAGTACTTCATCTTTACCATAGCCAAATAAAGGACGTTTACCATCAACATGTCCCATCATCACTACTTCGATGACTTTAATGGGAAAGTCTGTGTTGACGTTAGTGTTTTGAGGTACATAACCCATTTGAGTGAGGCTATCTTTGGGCGCTTTACCTAAAACTTTAAGGCTTCCTTGTTTGTAATCATTGATGCCTAGTATGAGTTTGAGTAGGGTAGATTTACCTCCACCATTTGGCCCGATGATGGCTAGAAAATCTTTCTCTTCCACCACAAGGTTTATCTCTTCTAGAACCGTTTGTGTTTCATAGGCAAAAGAGAGCTCTTTTATCTTAATGATAGGCATCTACTTCTGTCCTGCAATGGTCTTAGCCATCACAATGAGGTTTGGTGACCAATCAGCAGCCATAGGGCTTATCTTCACCACAGGAATGTGTAGAGCTTTAGCAATAATCTTTGCACTACTGTCAGAAAACTCTGGCTGTGTAAAGATAGCGTTTACCTTTTCTTTTTTGGCTTCTTTTATGAGCTGTATGAGTGCTCTAGGTTTGGGGCTTTTACCTTCTACCTCAACGGCTATTTGTTTCAAGTCATATGCCTTTGCAAAATAGCCCCATGAGGGGTGAAACACCATAAAACTACGGCTATCTTTTAAGGTTGAAAGTATCTGAACTATTTGCTTGTTTGTCTCTTCTATTGACGATAGGAAACGCTTTAGGTTATTTTTATAGTATTTAATATTAGAAGGGTCATAGCTTGCTAGGGCATCATAAATATTCTGAGCAATGCGTTTTACATTGTGAGGGCTTGTCCAAATGTGTGGGTCTGTACCTTCGTGTGCATGTGTATGTGCTTCATGACCATGTGCACATTTTTCTACCATGTGTATCTTCTCAATACCTTTAGTAATGTCTACAATCTGCATGTGAGTATTTTGATTTTTAAATTTACCTAGCCACACGTCTTCAAACTCAACATCTATGGCTAAGTAGAGGTCTGCTTTACCAACCCAAAGCATTTGAGATGGCTTAGGTTCATAAGCATGGGGAGAGTCGCCAGCTTGTACCATGACAATGCTGTTAACTTTGTCACCACCAATAGCTTTTAGAAAAGTTTGTTGTGGAACGATGCTGACAACGACGTTAATATTAGAAAATATATATGTGCTTATTAGTATAAACGTTAGGATGATTTTTTTCATAATGAGATTATAGCAAAATACTTATGCAAAAGAGTAATAATGCTAAAATACTGTAAGAAATATAAGGATTCAATGCATGATGAATAGTGTGTTCTATGGTTTGAGTGTGATAGCACTTGTAATTACCTTAACTATGGGGTTAGACAATACTTTGCTAGGGTTGGCACTTTTTGCTGCATCACCTTACTGTATGTTACTCTATTTGTTAACAATAGCAAAACACAGCACAGCTGTTGTAACCGCAAGAGTAGTGACTGTCTTCATCATCTCTGTAGGGCTTTATTTCCTTTTAGACACAACCTATATGGAAAGACATTTAGCACATAAGTTTTCATTTCTGTTTATACCTATCTGGCAGTGGACGATGCTTCTTGTCTCTGGGTTTGTCATTTATCTTAGCAACGACAAGTTGAACCCATAATCAATGGTAGCCCAATAAGGACAACTGTAGTGATTTTGCTATAATGTTTTATGGCACATCTAAAACAAAAAACACCTATCATCAGAATACTTGCTATTACTAAAAGGCTATATGGGTTAGAAACCCTACAAAGTTCTAAGCTTAGTAAAGAGTATGAAGTAACAACTCGAACCATACATAGAGATATGGTAAAAATAGCCCAAAGCATACCATTGCTAAATGACTTTGGTATTTGGAGGCTTGATGTAGAAGGGTTAGGTATAGAGGATGTCACTTTACAAAAGGCTCTGCTCTTTTCTTTTGCACAAAATATGGAGATAGACATCGCTTGTCTTGAAAAGTCCAATGCCAGTAAAGAGAACATAGCCTTTGCCATAGAGTATAAACATTTACCTAAAAACTTAGGAGAACAGATACTCAAAGCTATCACGCAAGAGAAACAATGTAGTTTTAGTTACGTAAAAGAAGAGGGTACCTCACAAAGAAATGTTGACCCTATCAAAATATATACAGAAAACTCACGATGGTATGTGATAGCCAGAGACTATAAAGATGACAAGGTAAAACATTTTCACCTACACAAAATAAAAAACTTTCAAATAAGCTCTGATGAAACCACTTTAACCCCTAGCATGCAAAAAGAAGCGGATAACATTAAGAGTATTTGGAGTAGTACGGGTGAAAGCGAAGTGCTTGTAAGGCTCTATGTGCAACCCTCTGTAGCTCATTACATAAAAGACATTAAACTCCACAAATCACAAACCATCCACGATGAACATCATGATGGTGGACTAGAAGTGCATTGTACTATCACCCATAAGCTAGAACTCCTCCCTCACATAAAGTATTGGTTACCTCGTGTCTATGTACTAGAACCAAAATGGTTACACGATGAGATAATGCGAGATTTGGAGATTTACAACCATGAAAGTGACAGGTTAGACATATAGGTGTCTAGGTGGTTGTGGTAAGATAACAGAATGATATATACAAGAAGAAAATTTATAAAAAAACTGGGTGTATTGTTTGCGGTTGTTCCTGTGTGGGGGCTAAGTAGAATCAAAAAAC
>Ga0256840_1000782_pt1 | contig 31748 bp, 34 predicted proteins | sample 355202metaG_FD_185969 | JGI IMG/M metagenome (GOLD analysis project Ga0256840, IMG submission 185969) | Hydrothermal vent microbial communities from Mid Atlantic Ridge, Atlantic Ocean - 355-202 | ecosystem: Environmental > Aquatic > Marine > Hydrothermal vents | place: Atlantic Ocean: Mid... | reverse complement strand
AACAATTTGATGAATTCCTTTTTCCACACCATTCTCAATCCCCTTCTCCATCCCTTTCTCCATCCCAAGCTCATAGGAAGGGAGGTTTTCTACATTAATCCCTGTAATCACGGCTTCGGCCTCTTTAATGACTGTTTTTAAATTACGGTTATCGGATAAAATTTCCATCATGTACATATACTCCCGCAACCGTTTAGGGGACTTATGCAGTTTACCATGTAATTGCCGTACGATGCGGGTAACTGCCTGCTGGTCAGAATCCGCATTAAAATCACATAGGATGGCTAAAACAATAGCATCGGGGCTGTCTTGCTTTAACAGGTGCTGATAGTTTACCGAGTGCATATTAATAATGCTGTAATGATAATCCAAGCCAGTGTCTTTTCTATAGCCCGGCATGGTTAACGTGGGCTTTCCGATGTAAATCACATATTGCCTAATAGGCAGGCCCGGATAAGTTAATGCAATATCAGTGTAATAGCGCAGCATGCGTAAAGGCATAAGTGCATCATTATTATTTTGAATTTCAATATGCAAAATAAACGGCTCCTTCGCTTTGTTTAACCTTGGCAACCAAATCAGCCCGGCGGTCTTATAAAAAAAGCAGAAGATAAGTATTGTGTCCCCATTTCTATAATAATAAGTTAAAAGGGAGAATTACATTTTATTGCAGGCAAGCAGATAAACACCTCCCCCTTTAAAAAAGGGGGGCTGAGGGGGATTTATAAAAAAAAGCAGAAGATAAGTATTGTGTCCCCATTTCTAGTCCCCATTTCTATTGTGTCCCCATTTCTAAAGCATAAAATATTCGGAGTTGGGACTTTAGTCCCTAAAAATACGGGGCTAAAGCCCCATCTCCAAGCTTAATTAGCTCAATAAACAGCTTAACTCAAGGCATTGTCTTCCTCCCCCTTAGAAAAAGGGGGATTGAGGGGGATTTTATAAAAAAACAGCAGAAGATAAGAAGCGTGTCCCCATTTCTATCCCATTCAAAAAATGAGAGCTAAGTCAAGCTTCTCCAGATAAAAGTTATTTTTTTTTACCAAACCTCATTGTAAAAATTTTTTCTTATACTAATCTTGAACACATGGTAAGTAACAAGATTGTTTTAGTTGAGCTTGCCAAGCTTAATGATTAATTGTTAAAGCGACAATCTACTTTATTTACCCTTGAGGGTAATAATTTAATATAAACTTTAGGAAAAAAATATGAGAAATAATAAATTAAAAATTGCTGTTATGGCTGCTCTTGCTTTGTCTGCAGCTTCTGCGAGTGCCGCAGATATAGTTCTTTCCGGTGGTGGCACTAAAAATGTTTCGACAGTAAGCGCAGCAGCAAACCTTAAAGCCCTGGCTAGTACAGCTAGCCAGGTAGGTACATTCGATGCTGGTGCTGATATAGGTTTTCAAGTAGGTGATGTGATCACTATTACAGCGAAAAATTGTAAATTTGACCGTACAGCATTAGCCGCTGACCCAGTAGTTATAAGCAAGACTGGTGGAACTACTGTAGCTGTCGAAGGGGCTTGGAGTCTAGATGCAACTGATAAAATTTTAACAGCTACTATTACTACTGCATCAACTGCAGATGTTACTGCTGATATTATAACTTTAGCAGGTAAATATGATTTAACGGGTGTTGCTTCTTCAGTTGTTCCACGCGTTGACATTACCGTTTCTCGCTCAGTTCTAGGGGTAAATTCAGTTGTGCATGAAAAAGCCGTAACAGATGCGCTACAGGTTTTTAATGTAACAGATAAGCTTCAAGACTTGGCAACAGTTACAGCGGTGGATGGTGTTTTACAGGTTTCTGATTCTTTTAAGAAAATTGATGGAACTTTGGTGCATACTATCGCTAATGGTAAGGTGGCAACTGCAATTGATTTGGATTCAAATGCCACCAATGCAACGGGTACATCGTTATTTACCTTGACTGGTCTGCCTGCTTCTGCGACTAAAGTCACCTGGGACACTACTACTGGTGCATTCTCTCAGGTTATGTCTGATGGATCAACAGCTCCTTCTACAGCTACAACCGGCAGTACGTTCTATCTGGATGGTGCAGGAAATGGATATGCATTATTAAGTAATGCCGGCGCTAAAGCGGTATTTAATGACAGTGCTGATTTGGAAATAACTGTTGACGGCCTGTCTGCAATTCCTACAACAAAAGTAAAATTAGCAGTAGATTATAAAGCAGGTTCTAGCGATGTTTTTTCTTCGCATAATATTCTTCCTGCCACAACAGTAGCTGCTTTGACTAGAAATGGCAGTTCTTTTACTGTTAATAGTACCGGACCATTAAATACTATTAAAATCACTGATGATAGCGGTGCTTTAATATCTGGAACGGGTGCAATCGGTGTTACTGCCTATGATGCTGCAGGTGCCGATGTAAGTGGTTCAATAACCATTCCAGCCTTGACCTCTAATTCAACAGTCATTATCTCTGGCGCTGACTTGGTAACGGCTTTCCCTGGCGCAATTCGTTTTGACTTTACTGTTGAAAGCTCTTCTATAGTTGCTTCAAATGTTAAAAAGTCTAGCACAGGAACTACCGTAAATACCTATGCAACAACTGGTAAGACTCTATAATGAAGGTGAATGGCAAATATTAGTTGTTGAAAAATAATGAAATAATTGCTTATAACTTTTAGCTGTAGATTTCTAGATAAAAGCCTCCTTTTTGGGGGCTTTTTTTTGTGAAAAATTTAAGAAAATAAATAAAGAAGAAAACAAGGGAGCAAACAAGGGAGCATAATACTTATATTTTGATAATCTTTCCCCTACTATTGATTATAGTGATACCGACAAGCTAACACTGTAATATGTGTTTCAGTGACTGCATATACAAATCTATGTGTATCATCTATTCTACGAGACCAAAAACCTGACAAATTTTCTTTCAAAGGCTCTGGTTTACCAATACCTTCAAATGGTGTTCGTTTTGCATTCAAAATCAGCTTATTGATTCGTTTCAATGTCTTTTTATCTTGCCCCTGCCAATAGACATAATCTGACCACGCTTCATCTGTCCAAGCTAAGCATCTATTCATTCAGGGGATCTCTTTCTTGAACTTTTCCTTGCCGGAACTGTTCAATTGATTCTCTAAGGTGTTCAGCATTTGCGGGAGACTTTAATAAATAAACTGTTTCCATCAAACTACTATAATACTCAAATGACATCACCACTGCATCTTCGCTATCACGCCTAGTTATCACGGTACAATCGGCATCATTAACCACTTGATCTAACACGCTTTTAAGCCGGTTTCTGGCTTCTGTAAATGAAACAATCCGCATTTTTACCCCACTTGTTCAAGTTAGTGGACAAGTGTAACTCTAAAATCTAAATTGTACAATATATGGGGCATGTTTTTTAATATAGGGACACAGTACTTATCTGTTACTTGTGTATGGTTATGTGTATATGTATAATAGAAAGGGTAAAACTTTATTCTCGGAGATGCAATATGCAAGTTACGCAAACTGAAAACTTGGTTAGGAAGCAGCTGATGCTTTCTAATACTAACGTTAAAAAACTAGAAAAAATAGCTAAAGATAAAAAACTATCTGTTGCCAGTGTGGTTAGATCGGCTATTGATTCTTTTAATCCTGATGGTACTGACCTTGAAACATCGGAATTAATGGAGTTGGTTTCCTCAAAACTTAAAGAAGCTATTGAAGACACTGCCAGTACTCGTAAAAGACTAGATAAGACTTTAACTGTTTTGGAACAGCGGAGGGTATTATAAATGGCTGGCTGGAAAGACATGCTGCTGGATGTATTGCGTTTAACAGATGAAGTAAAGCGCATGAACAGAGATATTGATCGAGTGGATTCCACTCTCTCTAATGTTGACAGGCGTGTGGTTAGGCTTGAAACCTTGGTAGAGGTTGCGCAAGGGCATATCACGACCAAAAAAATAGAAAAATAGGGGGGGCATAAATAAGGGGGACACAATATCTAACTATTGTGCTATTATTTCTATATGGCAAGATTAGCTAGAGTTGTGCTCCCCGGACATCCGCATCATGTTGTACAGCGAGGCAATCGCAGGCAGGATGTGTTCTTTGAGCCGGGGGACTATGAATATTATTTAAGGCTGCTGAAAGAGTGGTGCGCTCTGGAAGATATTGAATTATGGTCGTATTGCCTGATGACTAATCACGTTCATCTGATTGTTAAGCCAAATGCAAATTCTCAGCTGGCAAAAGCAATTGGCGAGGTTCATCGCCGATATACTCAGCATATCAATGCTCGGGAAGGCTGGAAAGGCTATTTATGGCAAGGCCGGTTTTCATCTTATCCCATGAATGAGGTGTGGCTGCTAAGGACGGCCGCCTATATAGAGTTAAACCCTGTTAAGGCAGGTATGGTAAAATTGCCCTGGGATTACCCGTGGAGCAGTGTTCATGCTTATCTGGCAGGTAAAGATAAGGATGGGCTTGTAGCAACTCAGCCCTTGCTCTCATTAGCTGGCGATTGGAAGATGCACTTAACTGCCGGGCAGTCAAATTTTAGCCATGAAATTGAAAAGCATGAGCGTACGGGCAGACCGTTAGGCGATGAGCAGTTTATTGAGGATGCCGGCCTTTTGCTCGGGCGTGATTTAATGAAGAAAAAACCTGGCCCCAAAAAGGCGGGCAGCTGATTCCCCCTTGTTCTGTCTTTGTATGCTGATATCACACGATAAAAAATTTTTATTTACCCATATTCAAAAAACGGCTGGAAGCAGTTTAACTCTTCAGCTTTCTGAGCTGATTCCGGATTTAAAGCAATATATGGGGACTCATGACCATGCTTTATGGGCTAAAAACAGGGCTGAGTTTGTTTGGTCTGAGTATTATAAAGTTGCTTTTGTACGCAACCCTTGGGATCGTCTGGTCTCTTGGTATTTGATGATTACCCAGGTCTCTGATTATTTGAAGCAGCAGGCCAAGCAGGGTTCAGTCAATAAATTATGGGGCTATGTTTTGGAGAACAGTTCTTCTTTTGAAGAATTTTTATATCAATGTGTTGATACAATAGATGATATTGATGGTAAAAAAAGCTTTATGTTCAATCAGCTGGATTATGTTACTGATGATGCCGGCAATATAATTGTTGATTTTATTGGCCGTTTTGAGCAGCTGGAACATGATGTACAGCATGTTTTTAATACGCTTGGCTTTTCTGGCATTGCCTTGCAGCACCATAATGCAACCGCAAGAACACATTATCGAGATTATTATAATAATGCCTGCCGCCGGCTGGTAGAGCGGCGTTATGCAAAAGATATTGATTTTTTTGCTTATACTTTTTAGGTATGCGGGCCAATATCATTAAGTTAAGAGTTTTATAGAGACAGTTCACCTTGGAGACGGGGCTTTAGCCCCGTATTTGTAGGGACTAAAGCCCTTTCTCCGAATTTTATATGCTTAACTTAACGACATGTGTGCGGGTTGATTATTTCTGTGTTTGGGTGGCATGGAACGTTATAAACTATATTCCTACGCAGAGCGTGGGAACGATAATAAATCATTCTGAGGTTATCTGTTTTAATGAATAAAATATGGTCAAATCGCCATTTGCTGGCTCAAATGGTTAAACGTGAAATTTTGGGCCGTTATCGTGGTTCTGTTATTGGTGTAGCCTGGTCCTTTTTACATCCTCTCTTGATGCTGTGTGTCTATACTTTTGTTTTTGGGGTGATTTTTAAAGCCAGGTGGCAGTCATCTGCTACCACTGAAGATTTTGCCTTAAACCTTTTTGCCGGCTTAATTGCCTTTAATGTGTTTGCTGAATGCATCAACCGATCTTCTGGGCTGGTGCTTGAGAATGTCAGTTATGTTAAAAAGGTTGTATTTCCTTTGGAGATTCTGTCTCCCTGCATTTTAATCGCTTCGTTATTTCATGCCCTGGTTAGCATGATAATTTTGATGCTGTTTTATGTGTTTGTTCATGGTCTCCCTTCTTTCTCGGCCCTTTGGCTGCCGGTGGTCTGGCTGCCTTTTGTTCTGCTGGTTTTAGGCTTTAGCTGGTTTCTGTCGTCTCTTGGGGTTTATTTGCGAGATATTGGGCAGGTTGTTGGCGTTAGTGTGACGGCTTTAATGTTTCTTTCTCCTATTTTTTATCCTGTCAGTGCATTGCCTGAGGGGATACGGGGCTGGATTTTTCTTAACCCGCTTACCTGGGTTATAAGTGAAACAAGAAATGTTCTGCTGCTAGGGGGCACGCCTAATTGGATTGCCGGCCTATCTTATACTGGGGTAAGCCTTGCTGTGTTGGTTTTGGGCTATAGCTGGTTTGTAAAAACAGATAAAGGGTTTGCTGATGTCATCTGAACGATTAATTCATGTACAGGATGTCAGTAAGTGTTTTGCTATTTTTGAGCGTCCTAAAGATAGATTAAAGCAAATGATTGTGCCGAGACTGTCTCGGCTGCTAAATCCATTTAGTGATAAGCCAAGGCCGAAATTTTATAGGGAGTTTTGGGCCTTGCGGAATATATCTCTGGATGTTGAGCGTGGAGAAATGCTGGGGATTATTGGTCGCAACGGCTCCGGGAAGTCTACCTTATTGCAGATTATCTGTGGTATTTTGCAGGTGGAGTCGGGCAATGTGGAGATGAAAGGCCGTATTTCTGCGCTTTTAGAATTAGGGGCTGGTTTTAACCAGGAGTTTACCGGGCGTGAAAATGTTTATATGAATGCGGCCATTCTTGGTTTGAGCGAGCAAGAAATTGATGAGCGCTTCGATGATATAGTGGCCTTTTCTGAAATTGAAGATTTTATAGATCAGCCGGTAAAAACCTATTCCAGCGGTATGTTTATGCGTTTGGCTTTTTCAGTCGCTGTCAGTGTTGATCCTGATATTGTGGTGGTAGATGAGGCGCTTGCCGTTGGGGATATTGGTTTTTATATGAAGTGTATGCAGCGAATCGAGGAGATGATTGAGCGCGGTGTAACCATTTTGCTGGTAACGCATGATTTAAGCTTGGTTAGGAGCATGTGTACCAGAGCTTTGTACCTTAAAGCCGGAGAATGCGTGTTTGATGGTGATGCTGAGACGGCTACGGAAATGTTTTTGATGGATGTTCGGGGTGAGCAGGCGAGTGGAATAGGCCAGAAAATGTCGTTTCGTGAGCCGATGAATAAAGATAGCATGGCTTTTGGTACGGGCCTGGGCAAACTGCTTGATATTGAGCTTTTTCTAAAAGAAGAAAGCAGAACCTGGTTTCATCATGGTGACAGGGTTAGCATTAAGGTGTCTGCCTGGTTAAGTGATGAACTGCGCTCTCCTGCGCTGGCTGTGGCAATAAGAGACCAGAAAGGTATTGTTGTCTGCGGAATGGATAGTCGCAGAAATGAAAAGGCACTGGTGTTAGGGAGCAAAGGTGAAGTCTGTTGCCAATTTGAATTTGATGCCACTATGCTGCCAGGCATTTATAACATTGCCTTGCGTATTTTAGATTTTCCATTTGGCGCTTCCGATGTGTTAATAGAGAAACAGCTTAATACCATTACTTTTGAAATTGTTGACAATGGCCAGATTCCAGTTGGAAGCAGCGGTTTTGTTGAGCTTAATGGTTCATGTTTTCAGGTTTATGGTAATTAAGAAAAAAAGGCTAATTGTTGTGCTTGGCATGCACCGCAGCGGTACAAGTGCAATTACGCGAGGGTTACAGGTGTTTGGTGTGGAGCTAGGCAATAAAATGATGCCTCCTGTTGAAAATGCCAACCCCAAAGGTTATTGGGAAGATGTTGATCTAAATGCACTGAATATTGAAATGCTTCAAGCAATAGGCAATGATTGGTTTCGCCTGAAAGTGATTGATTCAAATGATGTGGATTTTTTACATAAGCAAGGGTATTTTCGCCGTGCTGTGGATTTGCTTAGGGAAAAAACTGGCAACTCACTACTCTTTGCTTTTAAAGACCCTCGAGTGGCTAAGCTTCTAGCATTTTGGAAAGAGGTCTTTATCCATTGTCAATTTGATGTCAGCTATATCTTAGCCATACGCAACCCTCTTAGTGTGGCTAAGTCCTTGGAAAAACGCGACAGCATTGCTTCAGAACAGAGCTATCTTCTCTGGTTTGAGCACTTGTTTATAAGTCTAACTCATAGTGCTGGTAAAAAAAGAGTCTTTGTGGATTATGACCGGCTATTGCATTCACCCACCCATGAGTTGAGCCGAATAGCAGAGTCCCTTGAATTAGAAATTGATCCAGCTGAATTGAAGGCCTACAAAACAGATTTTCTTGATGAGGGGTTAAGGCATACGGTTTATAATTTAAACGATCTGTTAATGGATAGTACCTGTCCACCAATTGTTCATGAAACTTACTTAGCTTTGCTTGGGGTGGCATCAGATAATTTTGACTTTGATGCGTTAGAGGGCAAGGTTTCTCGATGGTCAGATGAGTTTAAGCGCTTACAATCACCAATTATGTTGATAGATAAGCTCTTTGTACAAAATACTGCTGCTAACCGAGCCGTAGATGAACGCAATGTTCAAGTCACTAGCCTCAGTCAGACCATTGCCGAACGCGATGCTCAGGTCACTAGCCTTAGCCGGGCTAGTGCTGAGCATGCTATTCAGTTAACAAACCTCAGTCAGGCTATTGCTGAGCGTGACATTCAAGTTGCCAGCCTCAGCCAAGAAATTGCTGAGCGTGACATTCAAGTTGCCAGCCTCAGCCAAGAAATTGCTAAGCGTGACATTCAGGCTGCCAGCCTCAGCCAAAGCATCACTGAACGTGATCAGCAGATAGATATTATTAATTCAGAAATAAAAATAATTAAATCATCGAAGACATGGAAAATATTGCGAAAAATCAGCAAATTAAAAACCCTTCTCGTCCGTATTTAAGTGGCGCTCAAATTCAACAAGCTATTATTCCATTTATTCTAATCAGCTCTGCCAATGATATCAAATAATAAAGAACCAGCATTCATCGCCCTTTCTCAAAATAATGAGTGCGAACCTACTTCGGATTATGAAGTTCTCCGTGACAATAGTAAGCTAATCGTTTTCTACCTACCTCAATACCATCGCATTCCGGAAAATTCTGAGTGGTGGGGGCCAGGTTTCACCGAGTGGACCAGTGTTGTCCAAGGGAAACCGAATTTTGACAATCATTACCAGCCTCATATTCCTCGTGACCTTGGTTTTTATGATCTTTCCCATCCCGATGTAATGCTTGAACAGGCAGAAATGGCTAAACTCTATGGCCTACATGGTTTCTGCTTTTATTATTACTGGTTTAGTGGGTCACGTATTCTTGAACGTCCTCTAGAAAACTTTTTAAAATCAGATATAGATATTAACTTTTGTTTGTGCTGGGCTAATGAAAACTGGACCAGAACTTGGGATGGCGACACTAAAAGTGTGTTGCTGAGTCAGAACTATGAAGAGGGAGATGATGATACTTTTATTGCTTCCCTTGTTGATTATTTTAAAGACAAACGCTACATTCGAGTTGATGGAAAACCGATGCTAGTGGTCTACCGGGCCAAAGATATTCCAGACCCCAGCGCTTCATTTGCTAAGTGGCGTCGTCTTGCTAAGGAGCATGGATTTCTGGGGCTGCATATTGCTGTGGTAGACTTTTATGATATTTCTAAGCCGGACGAAGTAGATGCGGATGCCTTAATAGAATTTCCACCGCACAAGTTTAACGGCCCGCAAAGTCGGCCAGAAAAAATTCCTGTCTTTACAAACCACGAATTTTCTGGAGGTGTAGTAGATTATTATAAGATAATTGCTCAGAGTGCTAAGCGCTCTGCACCACCTTTCAAACTTTACAGAGGAATCATTCCTAGCTGGGATAATACTGCTCGACGTCAAAATACTCCAACTATCGTCGTTAACGCCGACCCTAATGTGTATGGTGACTGGCTTGGTTATCTGCGCGCCTACACTCGAGAGCATAATCCGGCAGGGTCTGACAATTTTATCTTCATTAATGCTTGGAATGAATGGGGGGAAGGCTGTCATTTAGAGCCTGATCAAAAGTGGGGGCTACAATATCTTGAGCAAACCTTGAAATCATCATATTACGACAATCAACTAAAAACTCTAGACCAGAGCCGTGAAACTTTGCTTAGAAAAATTTCAGAAAAGCTAGTAAACCAGCGTGAAGCAGAAGATAGCGACATTAATGCTACAGCTGAACAGTTGATAACGGAATTTACTAACTATCGCCCTGTCGGCAATTTTACCCAGAAAGTTGCGGCAAAAATGATTAAGTGGCCTATGGTCTATGGTATTGCAAGATATACTTATAGACTCTTTCGCCGTCTGCGAGGCTGATATGAACGGTAATGCGACAGTATTAGCACACTTTGATCCCAACAACCGTCTTGAAGAAAATTTCCAGCAAATGCTGAAATGTCTCGAACAGGTTTTTGATATCGTAGTATTGGTGACAACGTGTAACTTAGCTGAGGCGGATGTTTTACAGTTCAAAAAAGTCATTTTGATTAAACGCCCTAATATAGGCTATGATTTTTATAGTTACCGCGTCGGTCTCAATTATCTTGAAGAGCATGTCGAGGCTGGAAATATCCTGTTGGTTAATTCAAGTTTTGTTGTTCTTGATTCTGTAATTTTTACTCGGATGCTCAGAAGTATGCTAACAATAGCAATGAAGCACGACGTGGTTAGCATTACTGAGTCAAGGCAATTCAATTGGCACTTGCAGTCCTACCTTATTTTACTAAGTAAGAAAGTTTTACAGTCGGTATGGCTCAAGGCTTTCTTTGCTAATATTCAGCCTCTTAATTCTAAATTGGAAACCATTCTCAGCTATGAATTAGGCTTATCTAGCGTTTTGCTAAGCAATGATGTAAAGGCATTAGTGCTATTTAAGCCCACTCTTCGGCAACGAACACTTGCTGAAATTAGCTGGATGCGGAAAATTGCTCGCAAAGAGGGGGGGCTAACCTTCAAGCCATTTCGTCACCGGCATGAAGTTAATTGGACGCATTTTTGCGCTAAAGAAATTGCTCAGCAATTCGGTTTTATAAAAACAGAGGTACTAAGAACTAATCCTCACGAGATATCTATTGATTTTATATCAGAGATTGGAGATCCCAATAATCTTAAGGATATTAATGTTCTGCTTGATAATTCTCGAAGTCATTATTCAGCTGGTACAAATGGTCTGACGACAATGACCTATAATAAATCAACCATAACTGCAGGCCGGATAATCTCATTTGGCCTGGCAAGAACTAAAGGTGTCAAAGTCGCTGTTGTCATACACCTTTTTTATTATGACCTTTTGGGCGAAATTTGCAGCTACCTGAATGGGATTGTTGAACCGTACGATTTATATGTAACAACTCCCTTTGAGGGTGATATCCACAAAATCATCAATAGTACATCGGATACGGCCCAAAGTGTTACCGTTTTACTTACTGAAAATCGAGGGCGCGATATAGCTCCATTTATTTCGCTTTTTCGTACTGGCTTGCTTGATAGCTACCTTGCCGTATTAAAACTTCATTCCAAGAAAAGCAAATATAGCTCCCAAGGTGCGGACTGGCGAAAACAGCTCCTTAGTAGAGTGGTAGGAAATTCTTTGATAATTCGACGAACACTTCAATTGTTTGAACAGGGTGATATTGGTGTAGTCGGACCCCATCAGTTTTATTTGAGTCATGATAGTTTTTGGGGAGCAAATTACGAAAACGTTAAACACCTTCTAACTTTAACTGGACACTACGAATCAAGTTCAGAGCCAAAATTAGGTTTTATTGCTGGATCAATGTTTTGGTTTACCCCAAAGGCACTGGCTTATTTAAAAGATATTCCAGAAGAAGGACTTGTTTTTCAGCCTGAGAATGGAATGCAAGATGGTACTTTAGCCCACGCTTTTGAGCGTATTTTCTGTTCTATTGCGATGGATGCCGGTTATAAAGTTACTTCTGTTTCTCTTTCAGGCCAAGATTTTTCAGAAATCGATACTCAACATAATCGTATTCCAGTTTTATAATACCCACTGTTTTTAATGTCACCCAGATTTCTCTTTTTTGGCTATTGATCGAATCCCCTTCCTTTACCACGTTTTCTCCTTTCGGAGAAAGGCTATAAAGCTGTAAAACTTTGGAATGTTAATATATTCAGCTAACAATGAAATTATAGAACCTCTTGGAAAATCACCAAATAAGAAGAGTGTTATTTATATTGCTTACAATACTCAATTGTTTGCGTCATCTGTTTTAATATTACAGGTGTTTTCTCAAGCACATCAGAAAACAGGCTTTGCAATCCTGTCTGTATATATTCATGTACGATTTCATTTCTTATTTCTTTAATTTCCCTCATTTGTTCGACTGATTCTATGAGTCCTCTTTTTTCAGCATGATTGATGACATCAATCAAAGTGCCTTGATTTTCAAACTCTACATCATCGATCGAACGGAATACTTTTCTGATTAAATAATCAATACTTCTGGAAAATCTTGAACATAGCGTTTCCAAAGCATCCATTTCTTCTGGCTGATATTTTTCTTTTATCTCAAATTCCTTGCAAATAAGGTATGACCTTTCTAGCCAGTAAAACTGATTTTCTAATGCTTTAATATTTTCTATAAGAACTAATTCACTCTGATTCATATTGCAATGGATTCTTGCTGTATTTTTTTTATAAATTGACTCTCATTGCTACCGTCATCCAGCACTATATCAAGTTTTTGTTCTCCAAAAATATCAAAAAAAGCGATGCGAAGTTTTCTAAGGTCTTTTCTATCAAGCTTTGTACTTTTTATCAGCAGGTCTATATCTCCGCCTTTTTTTTTATCATCCGTTCGGGAACCAAAAACATAGAGCTTGGCTTCTGTATCAAAACTACTGACCTTACTTTTGAGAAAATTAATTTGCTCGTTTGGTATTCTCATATTTCTAGTTTTTTCAAGTGGTGTGCAGGTGTTCTGTCAACTTTAGGATTAATGGATATAGTTCTCCGATTAAAGAAAATAGTCTTTATTCTGTCATTTCGACCGGTAACCAATTTACTGCGTGTAAGATCTCTCCTATCGTCGAGATGACAGTATTCATTTTATCAGCGTATTACCATCAAACCAACATAAATTAGGGGGGGTATTAGGGGGACACCATACCTATCTTTCCTGAATTCAAGTTATAAGCGCGTCCCCATTAACCGTCAGACATTAATGCCAGTTAGTTCTTTAAAAACTTCATAAGGCGCTTCAAATTTCAGACTTTCATAGTCTGCTTTTTTTAGGGGGGTGACTGACTGCCAAACCAACAACTTCTCTTTTTAATAAAAGCATATCATCTTCCACTGCATTTTTTTCATACCGCAACCTAGTATAAACGCTTGATATCAGAATTATCTGTTCAGCCAAGTCAGGCCGTTTATTTTGAATTCTCAGGCAAAAATTTTGCACAGTTTCACCAGCCTTTTTCTCAAACCCTGCTTTAGCCATTTTTTTACAAAACAGCCGGTACAGCTTTAACTCTTTATCTATGGGGGGATGTTTTTTTCTTAAAATAAGCCAGGCTAAAACCGCTGTGACAAATCCTATACAGCCAAAAAGCCAATAGAGTATTGATTTAATATTATTAATGCCTAGGGATGATAAAAATTTAGTCTGATTTTCAGTACTGTAATTAATCACCCAGCGCTGCCAGCTATAATCAATATTGCCCCATACCTGTCTTGCCTGTTTTATCCAAGACAGAGCTTTACTGGCATCTGCCAGCATAGGCGAAAAATTAACAAATCCTGTGGCTATTTGCAGGTCGATATTAACATCTTGTTCTATACGTTCTGGTGCGATGGCGGCTGTTGGGTCAAATCTAACCCAGCCTTTGTTTTTTAGCCATACTTCTGCCCAGGCGTGGGCATTTGCCTGCCTTATTTCTAAAAAATTGCCTATTTGATTAAACTCTCCGCCCTGATAGCCACCCACGACTCTGGCGGGGATTCCCGCAACACGCATTAAATAGACAAATGCTGTGGCATAGTGACTGCAAAAGCCATACCGGTTATCAAACAGGAAAGTCTCGATAGGCTTGTCACCCATTAGCGGCGGTCTGAGAGTGTAATGAAAATTTTCAGTTTTAAAGTGGGTTAAAATAGACTGAATAAAAATCTCTGCTGACGGGCCAAATCCATGGAGCTGTCTGACTAGCTGTTTAATGGCATTTGAGGGTTCTGCAGGAAGCTGCAGATTGTTACTGCGTTCTGTTTTGCCTATATCGCCGGTATTATATTGTGTGTACGATGTAAATTTATATTCTGCCCGCTGATTTTTGTTGTCTGGGTTTATCAGCTGATACTGTATGTTTTTCTTTAAACCCTGGGAGAAGGATGACGGCATATCTAGTGCAAAAACCCAGTTTTTATCTTGCGGTTCCATCATCAGAGTGTATTGAAAAGCTGTCCCTAGATAGACAGGTTTATCCGTCAGCCTTTTATCTATTGATTTCTTATTCTCTGTCCAACGCTGCCCATCTGTATATGAATAGACGGGACCGCGCCAATAGCGCATATTGGGAGGAGGAAGTTTATCTTTAAACGCCACTCTAAAAACAAGTTCATCCGATAGTCCTAGCTGGCTAATGGACCCTGGCTCTAGGCTATCGCTCAGCCCTGTTTTTGCGCTATGCTGCCGGTCAAACATCATCCAGCGAGGTGCTTCAATTCTTGGGAATAGTACAAATAAAATGATGCCTATGGGCAATGCCTGAAAAACGATGGTTCCTGCTGTTTTTAATGCTGTCCATATTTCAGGTTTTTGGCTATTGATCGATACCAGGGTTGCCAGCAAAACACAGCAGACAATTAATATGTAAACTGCCATTAAAATACTTTGCTGATAGAGAAATTGAGATGAGGCTACGACAAAGGCTAGGTAATTGACCAGATAAAGGTCTCTCTCTTGCTTTATCTCTAACAGCTTAAGTCCCAATGCTATAACAAACAGGCTGGTTCCGGCGTCTCTGCCCAATATGCCTAAATGCTGCCTATAAAGTAAATAGACCGCGACAATGGTCAATGCAAATAGCATTGCCTTATTTGGCAGGTATTTTGGATTCCAAATGCAGATAAACCGCCAAATTAGTGAAACACTGAAAGTGGCAAACAGGGTAAGGGGAAGGTGGCTAATGTGTGGCAGCGTGATTAGGCCAATTGAGACCAATAAAAAAATAAGTACCTGTTTATTAATGGCTGTTTCCATTATTCTGTTTAAAAGTGATGTTTGTATGCTTCTGAATCACTGTTTTTGAATTAACCCAGAAAAACAGGGGGATATGTTGTCGATTCACTCCAGCCTGCTTTGATTTAGTTAGGTTCAAGGCTGTAGATGCTGTGGGAATGAGAAAAGCGTTATCTGAAATCAGTCTTCTGGAAACACCATATTAAAGGCACATGGTTTATGAATGCCATAGCCTTGAGCATAATTAACTCCAATGTCTGTTAATATATCCATGATTTCATCGTTTTCAACAAATTCTGCTATGGTTTCTAGTCCCATAACTTGCCCTATCTGATTGATTGATTCAACAAAAGCTTTATCTATATCATCGATTGCTATATCTTTAACAAACAAGCCGTCAATCTTTAAAAAATCAATGGGCAATTCTTTTAAATAGGCAAAAGATGAAAGCCCGCTGCCAAAATCATCTAAGGCAATCTTACAGCCTTTAGAACGTAAGCTGGAGAGGAATTTACTTGCCTGTTTTAAATTGGCAATAGCCGCTGTTTCCGTTACTTCAAAACAAAAGTTTTTTGCCGGAAACTCAGATTCGTCTAACAGCTCACTAATTCTCTTCAGTAAATCAACATTTTCCATTGATTTGCCCGATAAATTGATTGATAGCACCAAATTTTCCGGGTATTTTTTTATTACTCTGAGGTATTCTAATTTTTTAAATATATTTTCAATTACCCAGGTATCCAAACTACCTATTAGATTAAAACGCTCTGCGGCGGGTAAAAAAGCACCCGGGGGAATTATTTCTCCATTTTCATCCACCATTCTAACTAAGACTTCATAATGGTCTGAAGGTACATTTTGGTGACTTACACTCTGTATCCTCTGTAAAAACAATTCAAAGCGATTCTCATCCAAAGCCGCCTGTAATCGGGAAACCCATCGCATCTCCTGCTGATGCGCTGAAGATGCTGACAGCTCCGTTTCATGAAAACAGACCCGGTTTCGCCCGCTCTGCTTTGCCACGTAACAGGCAGCATCGGCAGCACTTAATGCTTTGGCCGCTTTATCTTCTTTGCCTGTTACCTCTGCAATCCCGATACTGACACCTATTTTAAAAGAATGTGTTTGCCAGCCGAAACGAAAACTTTCTACTGCCTGACGCAGTTTATTGGCTACTGCCAGTGCGTTTTCTGCATCACAGCTTTCTAATAGCACCCCAAATTCATCGCCTCCCAGGCGCGCTAGTACATCAGATTTACGTAACTGGTTGTATAGTGTAACTGTTACCTGCTTTAATAATTCGTCACCTGCATCATGTCCACAGGTATCATTAACTACTTTAAACTGGTCAAGATCTAAATAAAGCAAATGATGCTGTAATTTATCAGATTTTGCTTTGTCCAATAAAAGTTTCATTTCTGATTCAAATTGTCGGCGGTTTGCCAGACCCGTGAGAGGGTCATGCAAAGCTTGCCATCTTAATTCTGCTGATAGTGCACGAGATTCAGTAACATCTCTAAAAACAAGCACTGTACCCAACAGTATGCCATCGTCATCTATAATCGGCGATACAGAGTCATTAATTGAATACCGACCTGAAATACCTACTAAAATATGTTCTTTTTCATTTACAATTATATTTTTTGTTCGTAAGCATTCTGCAATAGGGCACGGTACGGCGGACTCTGTTTTTTCATTTATTAGTTTAAAGAATTGGCATAGTCTTTTGTGTTGAACATCTTCTTCGAAAACGCCTATCAATTGTTCTGCCACAGGGTTCATTGATAAAATATGGCCTCTTTCATCTGTGGTGACAACCGCATCAACAATAGAATCAAGGGTAACCTGAGCACGTTCCTTTTCCTGCGCCAGTTTTTCTGAAATAGCCTTTGTTCGTTTTGCCTGTTCAAATAGCTGCTTTTCTCGGCTCACTCCTGCGCTTACATCCATTACCTGAATCAGACAATAACGCTGACCATTGTCCAGAATGATCGGTTTAATCATCACTTGCTGCTGAATTAATTGACCGGAAGGTTTTTTTAGCGGAAATGGCTTGCGATTCAGCGTATGGGATACAAGCGATGACATGCCATTAATGATGGCTGAAAAAATCCCCCGTTCTACATTTCCCTTTTCCAGAATGGGAAATATATCTATCAGGCTTTTTCCCTCTACATCATCAAGCTCGATGCCAGTATGCTTGCTAAACCACGGATTCCAAATAACCAGACATAGTGCAGTATCGACAACAATTATTCCGCTTTCACTTTCAGTAAAAATATGCTCAAATATTTGTTTTATATCAGGCATTTTCAGAACCTATTCACCTAAAAACTCCTGAATACTTGCCTTAAATTGTCTGACCTCCGCCACATCCATTAGAAATGTGACATATCCCTGAATATTCTTTTTATCGACAGAAAAGTCCATATTTAACAATAAAACAATTGCCTCAGTCTGTGTAGAATTATTTTCGTTTGAAAACACCTGATCTAAGGAGCCGTGGACAAACTCAGGGATTTCCCCCCGCATTTCCTTCCCAAACATATCAGCCATGCTGCATAAGCAGGCATTCAAAATAACATTGCCTATTTCTGCCATAGCTTCCTGTTCCATTTCAGTAAGCTCCTCCAGACTCATATCATCCTGCTGCAGCACAGCCCTGACTAGCTGAAGGCTTTGCTCCTCCGGAAATAAAAGCATAGCATCGCCGCCAAATACTCCTTGGAATTGCTGATGAACTCCGCTTACATCTGTCTTGGCTTTTTCACTTATATGTTTTGCTGCGGTTAAACGACTAACAAACTCCACAGAAGGTACACTTAACTTAACTTCCTCATTAATCATTTCACTGAGGGATGCGGCAGCACTGCCCATTCCTATATTCAGCACTTCGGCAACCGCATCAACGTAAAATTCGCTCAAAACAGGTTCGTTATCCGACATATTGCAAAACCTTCTGTTCTGTAATCGGCTTAGGAATAAAATCAATTTTCAGCTTTACCGCCAGCTCTTTTATCGAATCTTGAATGTTTGCAGTAAGAAAAGCTATTTTTGCATCAGGAAATAGGGGTCTTAAAACCTCTGCGGCTTTTCCGCCATCCATAATCGGCATGTTATAGTCCAATAGGATAACATCCAGTTCTTCCCCTTTTGCCGCATCAACTGCCTGCTGGCCATCTGCCGCCTCCCTAATTTCCCAGTCAGGATGCGCATTGCCAATTATTTTCTTTATCATCATTCTAGACATTTTACTGTCATCAACAACCAAACATTTCATTTAGGTTTTCCCTACGTTTATTACATCTATCAGTTAATTCAAAGTTAGCAGAATATTTCAGTTATTCAACTATATCCATTGATTACTTTTTACTGAAACAACCATAAAATATTTATGCTTTTAGAATAAAGCCAGCACTTTCAGACATTTTTGATAGTGTAGCAAACCATGATTTGGATCCAACTTTACCCCTGCAACAGTAAAGCCATATTTTAATCCTGTTTTTTCAGCATCAATAACCCATCGGCATAGCTGGCTTAAGCGATCTTCTACATTATATCCAGGGGTCTGATTATAATTTAGCCATAATTCAGACTGGTTATCCCCGGCATATTGCTTGCTGAACAGCCCCTGACCTTTTGCAAAGGCTTTCCAGTGGATATGCCTAACCGGATCACCATGCTGATACTCTTTTAATCCATAGAAATCATCGCTGCCTTTTTTTCTTCGCTGATTGGACAAAGTATCAGCCTGTCTACCTTCTGCTTCAGGGAAAGGCAGTTCAGCTGCATTTGGTTTAGGATAAACCAGCGCTTTAGCTGGGAATTGCAAAGGAGACCAGGCTCGAAAAAAACCCAAAGGATAGGTACTAGATAATGTCATTGCTCCCATCTCATGCCAACCTCTTTTATGGCTAGCCGAATAAAGCAGTACACGTTTTGTCTCCTGTGCTTTTAGGGTAAATTCATAGTCTGATTCTAATTTAGCATGTAAATTAAATCGCTTAACATTGCCTGGGTTGGCCACAATTATTTCAAACCCAACTGCTTCGCCGGCGAAAACGGGCTGACTATGGCTTTGAGTTAATACCAGGCCAGCTAAAGACTTAAAACTGTGTAAAATAGTGATAAAGAATACGCTAGCTAGCAAAAAGGCTAATAAATAGGCCAGGTTATTGTTATAGACAAAGGCGATAAGCAGCAAGAGGATGATTAAAGCTACAAAGCCCATGCCTCGCAGAGTGGGGAGAATAAAAATGCGTCGGTGGGTTAGCGTTATGCTGTTAACTCCTGCTTTTTCACCAGAGATAAAACGACTTAATTTAAAACGTTCTTTTACTTTCACTTTGGCTTAAGAAACTGCAACTTGCTCAAGCAGCGGTGCAATAATTGAGTTTGAATCTGTACTGCCTGAGCCTAATCTATGTCCTGCAACAGCAGGTAAAACAAGTTGTACATCATCTGGCAAAACAGCTTTCCGGCCCTCCATAAATGCCCAGGCTTTAGACGCGGCCAATAAACCCAGCCCTGCTCTTGGCGACAGTCCGCAAACAAATTCTGCAGACTCCCTAGTAAAACTGATTAAATCCTGCAGGTAGTCTAAAACTGCGGAGGAAACGAATATTTCCGATACCTGCTGCTGCATCTTTGCCATCTGTTCTGGCTGTACATGCGCTGACAGTCCATCAATCAGGCTGATACGGTTGCCGCCTTCTAAAAGCTCGCGTTCAGCCTGTCTAGCTGGATAGCCTAATTCAATCCGCATTAAAAAACGGTCTAGCTGCGATTCAGGCAAAGGATAAGTACCAATTTGATGGGAGGGGTTTTGTGTGGCAATAACAAAAAATGGCTGTGGCAAATGATAGGTTTTACCTTCAACCGTTACCTGATGTTCTTCCATTGCTTCCAATAAAGCACTCTGAGCTTTTGGCGTAGAGCGGTTTATTTCATCTGCCAAGATCATCTGATTAAATATTGGACCTGGATGAAAAGTAAATTGACTGTTTTTTGCGTCAAATACCGAGGCACCTATAATATCAGCAGGCAGAATGTCACTGGTAAACTGAATCCGCTGATAATTCAAGCCTAATAATTGAGCCAAGGCATGTGACAATGTGGTTTTTCCAACACCAGGTACATCTTCAATCAGCAAATGTCCTTTTGCCAATAGGCAGCAGACGGCCAATTTTATTTGCAGTTCTTTGCCTAAAATTATTTTGCTGGCTGATTCCAGTAATGATTTCAGTCCATTATCCATGTTAAAACGCCTTCTATTATTTATGCCTCCAATCAGTATAGTTTAAATAATCTGTATGTAAGACTGCCTGCAATAAATAATTGTCGAGCTATTTAATAACAGATAAAATCAGCATTTCATAAATAATATTAAAGTATCAGGGTTGTGAAAGAATTTAAACAGGTGCGTGAGAATCTTCTTGATATGCTTGAAGATATTGATGATAGACTGGGCAAAGTTGCCGAAGAAAATGAGGTGGATAAATATTCTTCGGTCAATCGCGATGAACCTGAGTCCTCTTTAGAAAAGTCAATGCGCAACGATATAGCCAATATAGAGCAGGCTATATCCCAAATTGATAGTGGCACTTATGGAATTTGCCTAAACTGCGGACAGCCAATAAAAAAAGAGTTTTTAAATGGCGATCCGTTTTCCAGTCATTGCATTTACTGTGCTGAGGATGGGAACGGGAGCTAGCATTTTAAATGCCAGCAATAAACCCGGCTTCTTTTATGCCTGCAACTGCACTGCGCTCATCCTGGTCTGAAACATCACCGCTGATGCCAACTGAACCAATAATCAGGTTATCATCATCACGGATTAAAACACCGCCCGGAACTGGCATTACCTTGCCTTTGGCAATATCTACCAGAGCATTCATAAAAGCAGGGCGCTGTTCTGCAACTACGCCAAGACTACGAGATGACATTCCCATATTGACCGCACCCCATGCTTTTGCAATAGCAATATCCTGTTTTAAGATTGCTGAGCCATCTTCTCTTTGCATGGCTTTTAGAAAACCATTCTCATCCAGAACGACAACAGTTAAAGGCGCCAAATTTAGCTGACGTGCTTTTGTTAATGCGCCATGAATAATTTGGTTTGCTTTTTTTAGGGTTAAAACAGTCATCAATACTCTCAGTAAGCTTTATTATAAATATTAAAAGATAAATTATAACTCTAAAATAGGCTGCAAGTACTGCCATATTTTATCGGCAATAATCGGCTGTGCATCTGCATTAGGGTGCAAGCCATCTTTTTGCATCATACCTTTAGCTAATGCCACCTCTTCTAAAATGAAGGGTACATAAGGGATGTCCATTTCCTCGGCTAATTGCGGATAGACTTGATAAAACATATCGACATAACGCTTGCCATAATTTGGCGGTATCCGCATGCTTAGCAGCAATACCTTTGCACCTGATTGCTGTGAACGTTTAATCATTTCTGCCAGATTACTTTTCATTAACTTGGGCGACAAGCCGCGCAGACCATCATTTGCCCCCAATTCCAATAAAATTATTTCAGGCTTATGCAGGGACAAAGCCCTGTCTATACGTGCCAAACCGCCGGCTGTAGTATCACCGCTAATGCTTTCGTTAAATACAGTATAAGGTTTACTTTTTAGATTGAACTTTTGCTGCAGTAAAGTGACCCAACCTTTTCCAGCTTCTAATCCATAGCCCGCACTGATGCTATCCCCCAATACGACAATTGATTTAGCCATCGCTGTGATTGAAAATAGAGCAATTATTAAAGCAAAATAAAATTTAGACATGACACAGACTCAGTTAAAAATGATTGAAACAGAAAACCTGGGGAAAACCGTTCCCACTTCTGATGGCCCATTGTGCATTTTGTCATCTGTAAGTTTAGCCATCAATTCGGGTGAAAGTATAGCAATTGTTGGAGCATCCGGTTCTGGAAAATCTACATTGCTTAGCTTATTGGCTGGATTAGACACACCTTCTGAAGGCTTTACTAAAATAAAAGGAAAAAACCTAACTGATATGAGCGAAGATGGACGCGCCGAATTGCGCAATCAATTAGTTGGTTTTGTTTTTCAGTCTTTTCAATTGCTGCCTGGTTTTACTGCACTTGAAAATGTCATGCTTCCTCTTGAACTGCGTGGCGATAAACAAGCCAGTCAGTCTGCCGCTAAACTGCTAAATAGAGTGGGGTTAAGCCACCGTTTAGCTCATACCCCAATGAAACTGTCAGGAGGGGAGCAGCAGCGTGTCGCCCTTGCCCGCGCATTTGTCACAGAACCTACCATTTTGTTTGCTGATGAGCCCACCGGTAATTTAGACAGTAAAACTGGCGAGCATATTATTGATCTGCTATTTCAGCTGAATCGGGAAAAAAATACCACTCTCATTTTAGTGACGCATGACAATGCTCTGGCGGCACGATGCCAGCGAACGATTAAATTAGAAGCGGGCCGTATGCTATGAATCGCTTTAGTCTAGCCTTAAGGCTGTTATTTAGAGATGGCCGCAGCGGTGAATTAACCATTTTGGTTTTGGCTTTAATTATTGCCGTTACCAGTTCCACTGCTATCAGTTTATTTGCAGACCGGCTGCATCGCACTATGAGCACACAGGCAGCCGATTTTTTAGCGGCAGATTTAGTCATTACCAGTTCTGCATTAATTCCTCAGCTTTGGCTGGCTAAAGCTGAGGCACTTGAATTAAAGCAGGCTCGAACGGCTGAGTTTTCTACGGTATTGATTGAAAATGAAGAGCTTTTACTGGCTGGCATTAAAGCGGTCAGTAAAAATTATCCACTAAGAGGGGTATTAAAAACTATTGAGTCAGGTGACTATAATAAACAAGTCATAAAACATCAGGGGCCTGCCCCGGGGAAAGCTTGGCTGGATAAGCGTGTACTGTCTGCGCTTAAACTGCAAATAGGCGATTCACTGATTGTCGGAGAAAAGGCTTTAGTAATTAGCCAGCTGATCAGCTATGAGCCTGATAAAAGAGGGGATATTTATAGCCTGTCTCCACGGGTAATGATCAATAATGCGGATTTGAAAGCCACTCAAGTGCTGCAGCCAGGCAGTCATGTCCATTATTTTTTTCAATTTAGCGGTTCTGAAAAAACATTGGCTGAATTTAGATCTTGGGTCAAACCTCAGTTGAATGAATCTCAGCGTTTAATGGATATCCATGAAGATCGTCCTGAACTGGGCAATGCATTAAGCAGAGCCGAACGTTATTTGGGCTTATCCAGCATTGTGGTTATCTTGATTGCCGGGGTGGCGATTGCCATGTCAACTCGGCGATATAGCGAGCGCCATTTTAATGCCACTGCCATTTTACGCTGTTTAGGCTGTAAACAGTCTGAGATTCTTAAGCTGTATATTTTTCAATTTATCATCTTAGGCATTGCCGCTAGTGCAGTAGGCAGTTTATTTGGATGGTTTGCACAGGAAACTTTATTTCATCTATTAAGAGATTTGCTGCCTGCCAAAGTTGCAGACCCCAGTTTTATCGCTGTTATCTTAGGTTTTTTAACCGGTTTATCAATTTTGCTTGGCTTTGCCTTACCGCCTTTATTGCGATTAAAAAAAGTCTCGCCTTTGCGTGTCTTGCGACGAGAACTGGAACCTTTACCTACCAGTGCATGGTTGGTTTATGGCTTGGCTCTGTCTTTGATTTCGGTATTAATTTGGCAATATACTCAAGATTTTAAAATGACTGCAACTATTATCGGCGGGGGAATAGTCACTACGCTTATCGCAGGGCTTATCCTTTATGCACTGCTAATTCAAGCCCGTAAACTGCTGCCTTTTGTAAGCCTAAGCTGGCGCTTCGGTTTACAGGGGCTGTTAAGAAACCCCAGAAGCACCGTCAGCCAAACACTTGCCTTTAGCATTACCTTATTGGCAATGATCCTTAGCTACACAATTAGGACAGATTTAATTGATGACTGGCAAAATCAATTGCCTAAACATGCCCCTAATTATTTTGTACTTAATGTGTTTCCTCCCCAGGTGGAGCCATTTAAACAGTCTTTACAACGGCAGAGGATCAATAACAGCCGGTTTTATCCGGTAGTTCGCGGCCGGCTGGTGCAGATTAACAATGTACCTGTGCAACAGATAGTCAGCAAAGATTCACAAGGGGAAAGAGCTACCCATCGCGATTTAAGCCTTACCTGGGGAACTGAACTGCCCACAGATAATAAAACCATTGCTGGTTCCTGGAACCCTTCATTAAAGGGACAGGTGTCTATAGAACAGAAATTGGCCAAAAGTTTAAAAATAACCTTAGGTGACAGCCTCACCTTCACAATAGGCAGTCAGCAGCTACAGGCCACTGTTTCTCATATTCGCAGTGTGCAGTGGGACACTATGAAGCCAAATTTTTATATGGTTTTTTCACCTAGGACATTGGCAGGTTATGCAACAACTTATATTACTAGTTTTTATTTAGCTGATGAGGATAAAAGCTTGCTTAACGGGCTAGTCAGGCAATATCCCAGCATTACGGTTCTAGAAGTTGATGCAATGCTGAAACAGTTTAAAACTATTTTGACTCAGCTTACTGCCGCCATTAATTATTTGCTGTATTTTGCACTGCTGGCCGGATTTACCGTATTATTCGCAGCGGTTAATTCATCCTTAGACAACAGGGTTTACGAAGGCGCACTTATGCGAACATTAGGTGCCAACCGCACATTATTAAGAAAATCACATCTGATTGAATTCTCTTTACTGGGTTTAATATCTGGATTAATTGCCGTTGTTATGTCTGAATTATTGCTTTATATTATCTACACTTATATATTGCATTTGAATTTTCAAGTTAATATTTTATTATGGGTCGGGATGCCTCTAATAAGTACAGTCTGTATCTGTTTAGCCGGATTTTTTGGCGTTCGCAGCATTGCCAATAAATCGCCTATGCTGGTTCTGCGTGAACTGTAATCAGTAAAGTCGGCCGCAAGGGACTACCCCTACAAAAAAGAGATCTAATTATGAATAAAATTTTAAAAGTATCCTTGGTTTCCAGTACGTTATTGTTATCTGCCTGTGCTACTCAGTCTGGCTGGACGCCAACGGTTGACTCATACAATGACGAAAATGCCTACCGCCTTGAGCAGGATTTAGAAGACTGCAGACAATTGGCTGAACGCGCATCGGCAGGAGTAGGTGCTGTTCAGAAAACAGCATCAAGTACTTTTATCGGCGGTCTGGTCGGTGCGCTCTCTGGTGCTGTCCTTGGCGCCATTTCTGGCGATGCTGGCAGAGGTGCCGCCTATGGTGCGGCATCTGGCGCCATAGGCGGAGGCATTAGAGAGGGACTAAGCGGTTCAAGTTCTGAAGACGAATTTAAAAGGGCCTATAGCAACTGCATCCGCAATAGAGGACATCATGTTGTAAACTAGTACAGCCATCATTCCATTAAGCTTCGAACTGTTAATGCGACTGTGCTGGCTGCTGTCACTACTCTGATAAAATCAGGTCGTCAAGTTGCCGGTTAATTACTACCGCCTTTTATTTTAAGACATTTAGCCTATTATTATAGTAATTGCCATCAAACAACTGTCCTTATGAAGCTAAAAATCATCCCTACGACGAATCGCCGAAACTTAGGGGCTGAAGACTTTATCGTCTCTAAAACCGATACCAGTGGCCGTATCACTTATGCCAACCGCATCTTTATGAGTATTTGCGGATTTTCAGAGTCTGATCTATTAAATGTGCAGCATAACATTATTCGGCACCCTGATATGCCCAGAGGTGTCTTTAAGCTTATGTGGAATACCTTAAAAGCTGGAGATGAATTTTTAGGCTTTGCTAAAAATATATGTGCTGACGGAAGTTACTATTGGGTTTTTGCCAATATTACTCCTGACTATGATAAAAACGGAAAATTACAGGGCTACTACTCAGTCAGGCGTCAGCCTCCCCAGTCAGCACTTGATGTTTTAATTCCTGTATATAGAGAAATGCTAGCCATAGAAAAGCGTTCCTCTGCAAAAGAAGCCCCTGATAAATCAATGACCTATTTAACTGATGTTGTCGGCCAGACAGGAGCAAAAAGCTACAATAGCTTTGTATTAAGTTTATATAAGCCAAAGGAAGTGTAATATGAAACATTCCAGCGCAAATATCCCGTTTTTAAAAACTAAAATAAATTATGCAGTTTTGGCACTCTGCCTTTTGGCAGTTTTAATTTTTAGCTATAGTACTTTTCAGCATGGCTTTTCATCGGTAATTCTTGGTTTAACATTTTTAATTATTATCGTTGCCTTTTGTGTTTGGCGATCTATCCAAAAGCCAATGGCCGCAATAGATAAAATTCAAACTGTATTGCTGCACACCAATCAAGGTGAGTTTCATCATCGTATTACTGGGACAAAAGGTTTGGGAGAAATTGGCAAGGTAGCTTGGGAACTTAATGAAACGCTGGATATTATGGAATCATATTTCAAAGAAATTAATACTTGTTTCCAGCAAGCCTCAAAAGGCAATCATGAGCGCTATACATTGGCTGACGGTTTTCCCGGCATATTAAAGGTATCAGCAGAAAATATGAACCGCACACTACGTGCAATGCGTGAAAATAACCAGTTAATGACAAAGGACCGTTTATCTGCCGGACTGCATAACCTAAATACCGTTAATCTGCTAGACAATTTAAAAGCAAATCAACAGGATTTAATGCATATAACAGATCAAATGCAAAAAGTTGAAACTATTGCCACTGAAACGGGAAATAGCGCTGAATCAAGCCTTTCAACTGTAGAGACCATTAGTGCTTCCCTCACTGATATCAATGACAATATCCACTCGGTATCAGATGTTATTTCTGCATTGATTAATGACAGTAAAAAAGTAACCGATTCCCTGTCAATGATTACTGGCATCGCAGACCAAACCAATCTATTGGCTTTAAATGCCTCTATTGAAGCTGCCCGTGCAGGCGAACACGGCCGCGGTTTTGCAGTGGTTGCGGAAGAAGTGAAAAGTTTGTCTGAACATACTAAAAATGCAGCATTAAAAGTATCGAAAACGTTAACTTCATTTAATAAACGTGTTGAACAAATGTATACCGAAGCAGAAAGTTCAGCTAGCTTGTCCAAGGAGGTTATGACACAGGTTAATTCTTTTAAAGCCCAATTCTCTGGCCTGTCTGAGTCAGCAACAGACTCTGTCGACTATATCAGTTATGCTAAAGACAAAACTTTTGGTCTGTTAACCAAGCTCGATCATATTATCTATAAGCAGAATGGCTATGTTGCAATAGAAAATCCAGAGCCGTGCCCAAATGCTGATGCCATTAGTGTCGATAATCATAACTGCCGCCTAGGGAAGTGGTATTACCACGGTGCCGGCTATGAAAATTTTAAAGAAACCCATGCCTATGCTAGTTTAGCAATGCCTCATGAGGATGTGCATAAATATACTCAGCAAGCTTATGAAACATCACGAGATAATTGGATTGAAAACCCAGTTCTATTAGATAGCATCATTAATCAAATGAAGCAATCAGAGGATGCCAGTGCAGATGTGATGGCGCAAATTGATGGAATGGTTGAAGAAAAGCATCAGCATAGTAATTAGTACTTTTGACAGCGGGTTAACCTAAAAAATCAGTTTCACAAAATCGTGAAGTAAAAGAGTTGCACTCATCAGGTGGGTCCAGAAAAACTTGCTTAAGTTTGTCATTAAATTAGGTTGCAGCCGAACTTAGCGGTCAAACGGTTTTTTAGTCTAATAGTTTAAACCCGCTAGGCATGCTTATGCTGTTTTTTGGTAACGGCAGTATTCGGTTTGTATTTTCCAGTTTTGTCTGTGCTTACTATTGCTTTTAAGCACATCAATTGATTTTTTTCGTATGTTTAAAATGTCTTTATTTAAAAGAAATTGACAAATCACTTATATCCAAGCACTATTACGCTTAGGGGAAGGGGAAGATTGCTGTTAGTTCTTTATTTCTTTAAAGATCCTGGTATTTCAATTCAGAAATTGCCACTTAATTTGAGCTAATTATTCTTTTTCTACATCAAGATAGATAACAATATATTTGCCGCTGGCAATCTTACGATATTCACCTTTAGAAGTATAATAAATACAATTAACATTTAAAATATGGAGCATTCATCAATATGAAGCATCGACATTTATCAAAAATTTCCTTAATTGGACTTGCTTTGAGTACCTCTCAGATAGCCTTTGCAGAAGATGCTACCAGTACTCTGCCCAATGCAAAACCAGGCGAATGCTATGCCAAGGTTGTTTTGCCCGCCCAATTTCAAACTAAAACGGAGGATGTTGTTGTTAAAGAAGCTTCTGAAAAAATAACAATAATCCCCGCAAAATATAAATGGGTAAAAGAAAAAGTAATGGTAAAAGAGCCTAGTACCAAGGTTGTGCCAATTGAAGCGGTTTATGGCAAGGCAACTGAAAAGGTTGAAGTGAGTCCTACACGTCAATACTGGGCTACCGGCCTCAATAAAGCCTCCGCACCTGCAAGCGCCACTTTAATTGATGCAGCAGCGAAGGCCGGGATAAACCTGAAAGCAGCCACACCGGGACAGTGCTTTGTTGAAACTTATGTACCTGCAAAATTTGAGACTAAACCTGAAAAGATATTAATCAGACAAGCCTCTGCATCTGTAAAGGTTATTCCTGCAAAGTATGAAATGGTTTCAGAAAAAGTTTTAGTAAAAGACGCTTCAAAAAAAGTGGTAGAGGTTCCTGCCACCTATGAAACTGTAAAAGAAAAAGTTTTGGTTGAACCGGCTAAAACCATGTGGAAAAAAGGACATGGTCTAGCAGAACGAGTTGATAACACAACAGGTGAAATCATGTGTTTAATAGAAGTTCCTGCAAAATATAAAACGGTTACCAAACGCATTATAAAAACAAAAGCGACAACAAAAATTGTTGAAACACCTGCAGAATACAAAACTGTTTCAGTTCGTAAGCTGCTAGCTGCTCCTCAGGAAGTAAGGACAGATATTCCTGAGGAATTTACCACAGTCAATAAAACGGTAAAAACTTCAGATGAAGTGTTTTCATGGCGCCCTGCAAAGGCCAAAACTAATGCGACACTCACTGGAAGTAAGATTTGCCTTAAAGAAATACCTGCCAAATATAAAACTTTAAGTAAGCGTATTGTTAAATCGCCGGCTACAACTAAAGTAATAAAAATTCCTGCCGAATACAAATTTGTAAAAGTTCGCAAGCTAGTTTCGGCGCCTCAGGAAAACCGTATTAGCATACCTGCAAAATACCAAACTGTTACTAAACGCATTAAAACAGGCGAAGAGCGTTTGGAATGGAAAAGAGTACTTTGTCAGACCAATATGACTAAGGAAGTAATAGCAGGCATTCAAAGTGCATTGATGAAACGAGGCTTCAATCCTGGACCTATTGATGGAAAGATTGGGTCAGGTACTTTGCGCGCAGTTGATGCCTACCAGCAGAAAAACAATATGGAAAGAGGTGGCTTAACTATAGACACTATTAAATCTCTTGGTGTTAAAAGCTAAATTGTAATGTCCATAGAAAAACTAGCTTGATGTGGGAGCAGCCGTTTATGCTGACAACTGCAATCAGCTGGTTTTTCTAACAGGTCAGTTCTAATCCTGCATATTGTTTCTGCAGGGTTTGAAACTGTCTAATATTTTCTGATATTAACTTCCCAATTATTCCAGGATTAGCCTAATAGCGGTATTTATAAGTCATCTAACCACCTGTCACGAAGAAAAATATTTTCAACTTTTTTCCTTGCCCACGGTGTTTTCCGTAGAAACTTAAGGCTAGAACTGATGCTGGGATTGCTAGTAAAGCATTTAATTTCAATGCGTTTTCCTAATTCCTCCCAGCCGTGCTTTTCAACTAGCTGTGTAACAATCATTTTTAAAGTTACCCCATGAAGAGGATCCTGAGCGCGCGTATCATTCATTGGGTTCTGATTTTTTAACACGAATTCTATTGCCTTCTATTTCTTTCCCATTAAGGTTTTTCATTGCAGCCTTGGCTTCACCCGCTTTATGCATTTCTAAAAAGCCAAAACCTTTAGAGCTTCCTGTTTCTCTATCCATTACCAGTGTGCATGACTGTACAGTACCGTATGATTCAAAAAGCTCCTTTATATCTGCTTCCGTGCTGCTGCGGCTGAGGTTTCGTATTAATAATTTCATAGTTTTTTTTGTTTTCTGAAAAATAGATTGATTATGTAGGAATTTGTGTAAACTAGCCATTTTTAATTGAAAGAATCAGCAAGTGTCTAAATTATCCGACCTTTCTCAATACCTCCCTTCCCCCGCAGAAACAAAAGACCTTTTGCAGGCACGGAGACTTTTCCATGGCCGTGGGCATGCATATGATGGCTTGCATCATATTACAGTTGATTGGCTGCCTCCTGTGGTGTTGATCACCCTGTTTAAGCCTGAACCACGCTCTGAAATTGATGCTTTAGCCAATATTTTACGCACTTATCTACCATCCTGCACAAGCATACAGCTTCAGCATCGTTATGAATTATCTGGGCCCATTGATATTGTTTGGGGAGAACTCATTCAACAGCTGGTTATTAAGGAAAACACTCTGAAGTATAATATCAGTTTGGGTCTGGCTCGAAATACAGGATTGTTTTTGGATATGAAAAATGGCCGAAACTGGGTACAAACGCATTGCAGAAATAAGCGTGTCCTCAATCTATTTTCATATACCTGCGGGTTCTCTGTTGCAGCCGTTGCGGGCAATGCCAGGTCGGTATTGAATATTGATCTAAGCCGTGCGGCTCTGAATGTAGGAAGAGAGAATCACCGGCTAAACCAGCAGGCACTCGAGATAGTGGGATTCGAAAAACTCAATATTTTTAAATCATTTGGACGATTTAAAAAAAGAGGTCCATTTGACCTGTTGATTTGTGACCCGCCTACTTTTCAGAAAGGCAGTGTAGATATTATCAGGGACTATCCAAAAATAATGCGTCGCCTAGATGATTTTATGGCTCCTGAAAGTGCTCTTGTATTATGCTTGAATGCACCTGATTTAGGCCGAGAATTTTTAATCGGCCATATGGCTGAACTTGCTCCTCAATACAAGCTTTCAGAAGAAATAAAGCCTCCAGAAGTTTATCTTGAATCCGAGGGGAAAGGCCTAAAAATTCTGTGTTTTCAAAAAAATAATAATTAATCTATTCTTCGGCTTCTCCCCAAAGATCGGCGTAGTAATTTTTATCATTAGCATGTTTCTTAACCCAAGCCTGCGCCTCCTCTACCGATAGTGCTTTAGAACCCTCGCCATTTGCCCATTTAGAATTGGTACCTCCACGGCCATAAAGAAAATATCCCCCAGTCTTTTTTAAATACAGCTCTTCAAAATATGCTTCGGGGTCACTGCTATCCAGACCGTTATTATATTCAGCAACTAGTCTGGCATCTTGAATTTCATGTTTTTTTTCAGTTATCAGCCTCTTCATTTTTGCACCTATTTATCAAGCCATTTGATAAGGATATGATTCAAAATACGGTTAATAATTCATACTTTATTTGCAATAGCTTAAATATGGAAAAACAAAACCTG
>Ga0256840_1000781_pt1 | contig 31812 bp, 16 predicted proteins | sample 355202metaG_FD_185969 | JGI IMG/M metagenome (GOLD analysis project Ga0256840, IMG submission 185969) | Hydrothermal vent microbial communities from Mid Atlantic Ridge, Atlantic Ocean - 355-202 | ecosystem: Environmental > Aquatic > Marine > Hydrothermal vents | place: Atlantic Ocean: Mid... | reverse complement strand
CTGGCAATTCGACACCGCATAAAGGTGGCTCCGCCTGTATCAGCATAAGCACTGGCAGGAACATTGGGTAAAGTAACTATCGCCGAAGTATCGCCATTGGCAACAATAATACTGGCTCTCTCTGTGGCATTATCAAACACGCCATTGCCGTTATAATCCACCCAACAAGCTAAAGTGGCATCACCACCTGTGGAATTGAGGGTTGTTACGGTAACTTGTGGGCTCGTTTGGAATGCCATTAAGGTTGGTGGCGTCAAACTGTCTTCGTCGTCATTGACTGTGGCGCACGTTCCAAAGGTAACGGTATTTTGTGCGCCCATATCATCACCGTTGGCTGTGGCAGTTTGTTGCGCGGCAACCTCATCATCTGTACAATTACCTAAAAATAAATCTGCCGCAATTAAATGGTGCGGTCCGTTATCACTTGAAAGGGTTGAGTAATTACCCGCTGCATTTCCAATAGAGGAATCAGGTGCATCTCCCCAATCTTCTGGAGGAGCAATACCAAATCCAAAATCTAACGAATGGTTATTTTCTCCTGAATCTCCTGTGACAAATGAAATCAACACGGAGTTAACACCCTGACTCGCATCGGAATCACGGTTATCATCATTGCCATCTCCGATGCCTGAATTTGCGTTGGAAGTGGTGGATGTAACCAGACCACAAGCTGCCGAAATTGGATTACTGTTTGGAATTGTTGTATCAATACTTATTGTGCAACTTTGATTGTTTGGAATTAAGCTCCCACCATTAGCAGCCGACCAAATGGCATTAGTAAATAAGTAGTTTCCATTTGCATCCGTTGTGGTCGTTGCTGATTGAGCACCGCAAGTCATGACTACCTCGACTCCTGCACCGACACTTGCTTCACTTGCTTCCTGAATACCATTGTTATCGGCATCACACCACAACCTATTGCCAACTTCTATAGGAGCAGGATCGCACAACAATTCCACATCACCCAAACCATGGCCTTTAGCAAAGCCTACACTATTGAAATTTGACTGTACAAACAAATGAAAACCACGTGTTTTTCGCCCTGGGTTGGCACCTGAATTATTAAACCAAGCAGGACCGCCTGCCCTAAAATAATTTTGATCACTTCCTGCACCATTCCAGTCAACTGGATCCATGGCATTTAATACCAATTGTCCACTACCAGCTAAAATTGCAACTGCACCATTAGATGTCTCACCATGACCTTGAATAGGGCTGTTTTTACTAAATCTATCGTTATAAAACTCACCTCCTCCTGGTCCACTTGTGGTATGAATACTGCCTGCACCTGTAACTCCATCGCAAACTCCCATGTTTTCAATGGTATAAACTCCCGCAATTAAACAAGCTCTTAGTACATCCCCACCTGCCACTATTTCATTATAGATAGCAGTTGAACCAACCTGAAAATTTCTATGTCCTGTTTGATGACCATACCGATCTGACAATGCGATAATCATATCTCCATCAATATCAAACTCGATATCCGTCAACATAGGTTCAGAATGCACATGAGGTAACAATGTTGGAGCACTAGTGGGAACTACAACATCTGTCCATGGAAAGAAAAAAGTAGAACCGTGAGTTGGATTTGGCGTTGAGTCTTCTTGGTATAGGCCAGACCTATCGTAAGACAAAGGAAAAGCGAGCTCTTGCGTAAAGGTAACGCCATCAAAACTGTAAATTGTTGCTGATAGGTTCGCCCTATTAGCCATAATATCAGCTACAACCATAGATGAGTCACTGGCATCACAAACGCCTCCAACATAAACCTTATCGTGATACACCTTTAATCCAAAAGGTCGCCATTGCCCATTGGTGCATCCTGGATCTGTTATGGGAAATACAGTCACATCGGTTGCTGGATTGGGGGCAGTAGCAGGGTTATTATCTGCATCTATAATTATTTCATATAAACTTTTATCATTTAAATTAACAACATACAATTTTGTTTCATCCTCTGAAATATCTATGTCTCCAAGTCCAACTTTACCCACTAAAGCATAAGCTGCATCATCATGACTAGGACTGGTTGCTCCACCTGTTATTCCACGAGTCGCATTGTCACCAATGGTACCGACTAAATGCCCTTGAGCGACTTGGTTTAAATTATAAAAGTGCGATGTCGTGCTAGTGGCTGTGTCTGTTATCCAAATATTTCCCAGTTCCTCTCCTTGACCCGATACTAAACCAACATGGCGCTTTAAAAAAGCTGCAGAATAAATCTTTTGGGATTTTTTCGCATAGGCTTGTCCCCATGTAGATCCCACTTCATTATTGGTTGCCAAAGTCGAAATCCCTCCCAGGCCAATTCCTGAACTCGAATAAGAAAAGTTAACAATAGTTCTTGTATTTGTGGTTGTGTTGCCATTGACATGCACTGTTGATGCCATATCAGGATTGAGTTGGCAATAATTGCTGGGATAGTGCAAAGAAAAGTTAGCAATAGCACCATCGGCTACAAATTGTACGGATGAGTTATTTACCTCAGGGCTTTCCTCATACCAAGGCATATTTACCCAAGAAAATTCAACGCGATAATTCCCAGCGGCAGTTGTTAATGTGTAGTTGCCAAGTGCATCTGACATTTGGGTATCAACAAGCAACCCCGCACTATCAAATGCTTTTATTGTAACGCCTTCAATATCAGGTTCATTGGCGTCTTTTATACCATAATTAGCAATGACTCCGCCATTGACAGGCAAATCTTCCCAAACATTACCCGTAATGTTAGCTAGGGCATTGGTACTTAAAATTTGAAATAAAAACAAGAGAAAAAAATTGGAGATATAATTCTTAGAAAATAAAATAACATGAACTCTGTTCTTAAAATCGAATTCTTTGTGGCGAACTTTTGTTAGCATTTGAAACCTCTTTTTTAGTGGGAAAATTCAAGATTCCAACTATTTGGCTAACTTACCTCTTTTTTAGACTTAAGTGGAATCTCAGTGAGAATATATCATTTAAATAGAAATCATGCAAATTTAACATTGTTCAAATTGTAAAACATTGTTAACTTTTATTTATACGCTCAAAAGCCACTATTTAAACACGAATTTGAAAGCTAAAAACCTATCAAAATTAGTATTCTGTCTGTTTGCAAGCCATGTTTAGAGGCTAATCTGTAATCGTGCACTGTTAATAAAAAATTGTTCAATAATAAAAAAGCCCCGTATGTTTCCATAAGAGGCTTTTGTCTAGCTTTTTTAATGTATTTAAGTTTAGTCTTGTTTGTAACAACGTTTTCCAACCATAAATATCATCAATGTTAATGCTAATAATGCCCACCATTTATTTACGGGTATCATCATTGGTGGTCCTACATGATTACCAAATACTGATGGTGGTGGTGCTGGTGTATCTGTTGATAATTCAACAACACTGGTAACAGGTAAGAACGGTTGCGAACAACCCGTTAAATCAGTATCCACTAAATCATAATTCAATACATAACATGCTGCAGGATTTGGTGGAATTGGTGATAAACCCACTGGCAAGTTGGTAAAATCAAAACTACCTGTAGCATCAGTATCAAGTGTTGCAACGGTAACATCACCTGTTCCATCACAATCAGTATCTCGCAGTAACGTCACTGCTATACCCACTTGCTCTTCTCCTGCATCATAGGTTAAACTTAGGTTTATATCACAATACACTTGCCCAGGAATATTACCAATTGCGGCATAAACACCCATATCATTACTCAAGTCATCATGAATAAGAACAATATTTTGTATTTGTGCAGTTGCGGTATCTGCATCTGAATCAATACTATCATCCGCTCCTTGATTTTGTGATGTGATTACCCAGCCTGGTGCTAAGCCAGAGAACTGAATGCAATAATCACCACTTGCTAGTGGACTAAAGTTGTACCAACCATCCGCCGCTGGCAATCCACCATTGGCTGTGACTGTAGTCGCAAGAACAGGCCCTGTACAATCTAAAGTATGATAAAGCTCAACAGTTATTCCGTTTACGCCTGGCTCAACAGCATCTTGCAAACCATCTTGGTTGTTCTCATACCAGACATAGTCTCCAATATTTAAGCGTTCTTCATGCCCAAAGTCGTTGTTATTATTATCTGGATTTACCGCATCAATAGTTGGAAATAATTGGGGTGCAGTAATTGAATTATAACATTCACCTAAATCTGGGTCTGTTGTATCCACTTCTACTATATAACAGCCAGGAGGATTGTTGCCAGCACCTGGTCCACCTGTAATTAAGTTCATAAATGAATAATTACCCGCAACAGTAGATTGTGTCACTAAACTCGCTGCATCTGTGCCATCAATGATATTATTACAATTCGCATCATCGTATAAATTTACCGTTACATTGCTTTGCAAAGTATCTCCATCACCTGCATCATAAACGAGGTTAGGATTTGTATCACTTTCACACCACAATAAACCATTAACACTTCCAGCAACAAATATTCCCATGTCTTCATCAGGGTCTACACCGGTTAAATTAATATTTGTGATGCGGGCAATAGTTGCATCAGCTCCATCAACAACCGCATTGGAGTCGGTACTGACCGTTCCTGCGCCTGTGGGAGAAATACTGTGATTAGCAGGTATTGAAGTAAATTCTATACAATAGAGTCCAAGTGGTATCGGTGTAAATTCATAAAAACCGTCAGCTGCAGGTGTACCACCATTAGCGGTTGTTGTAGTTGCTGTCACAGGCCCCGAACAATCCGCTGTTGAATATAAATTAACAGTAATGCCATTAACACCAACTTCACTGGCATCTTGAACCCCATCTTGATTGGCATCATACCAAACATAATCTCCTAAATAACCTTGTTGTTGATAACCGAAGTCTTGTGCATCATCATCATTACCTGAGATTATATTTCCAAAAACATCGGTATTAGCCGCTAAGACTATAGTCGATACATTGGGTGTTGCTAGTCCATCTGCATCATAAGTTTGAGCTAAACCCAATGGCAGAGTTGTTGCATCAACACTGACTTGATACGTTCCATCGGGCAGATTACTAAAGAGGTAATCACCATTCATATCTGTTACAGCAACATAAGGGATAGCCCCAGGAGTAGCTGCATCAACAATTCCTCCTGTTACAGGATCAACATAAACGGGATTTCCCATACCATCTAATAAGTTGACTGTAATTCCTGGCATTGGCGGCTCTGCATCATCAATACCATTACCATTGGTATCAAACCATAAATGATTGCCTACTGAATTGGAAACAACGGTAACACTAACATCATTAGAAATAACAACCAAAGAAATCTCTGGAACTCGCCCACCAAAGTTATTGGTGTATATGTTTCCTGTTGAGGCAGCGGTAACATTTCCATCGACATCTAAATCAGGAACACCTCCTATATTCCCTAAAGGCGAGAACTCTATTGATACAGTTTGACCACCTGCCGCACTTGGCAAAACAGGTGTTGTAAACAATACAGCTGTAATTTCTTGCGCGTTCAGAGCACCACAAGCAGCAGGACTATTGCCCACACATTGTTGCCAATTTATTAAGCCAGTTCCTGTTACAGAGCCTCCTGCAAAGGTATTTGCAACTTTTATTGGGACTCCTGCATTATTCTCACTTATGTAAAAGTTATAACACAAATCACCTGCAATGGGTACATAAGCATTGGGTTGATTATCCTCATGACAAGGATCCTGAGGGATAGTTAATGGATTTGCATTAGTCGCGTAAAAAGTTTCAGAATTTGCACCTGTAAATGCTGTTATTTCGTAACTTCCACCGTAGATAGTTGGAGGAACGCGAGCGCTTGCCAATCCACTTGTGTTACCCGCACCATCTGCATTGTGGGGTAAAATATCAATAAACGCACTTGAGCCATAATCTTCACCACCCAAGTTTTTATAAATCAAGTCCATAGTAAAAGGAGTATTTGTTGAGTACACTGCTTGACGATTCGTTTTAACCACATCTAGACCAAAGTTAGGAAATACAGTTAATTTATACGAAGCGGATACTGGCGAATTACCTGCATTATTATCGATTAAAGAATTGAGAACAGTAGTATTTGTAAATGACCCCGAAGTAACCGTTGCATCAATTAGTACTTGGTATTTTATCCAAGGCAACTGATCACCAGTGTTAACACTATCGAAATTCCAAACCAAAGAATTTAAACTCGTGTTCACTGGACTTGTAAGAGTAACTGCTGGACTTGATGCTATATAATCAGAATAATTTAACCAAGTAACACCTGCATCTGTCGAGAACATTTCCGACCCAAATACGTAGGAATTTAATGCGGGAATAGTATCAGTGACAACTGCTGTTGTAAATGCAGGGTTCCACCCTCCAAAGACGCTTGGCTCAATTACAAAGTCAACAATATCCTCTGCTAAAACAACCTTAATTCCTTTGGGTTCTGTTCTTTTCAAAATTTTGATAGAAGACTCCGTTATAACAATCCTATCTTGAGTATAAATAAGCTTAGAGAACCCTGCATTATTGGGGTCTGTTGAACCAACGGCAGTTGCTGCCCATGGAACAAACCCACCCGTATTGTCATTTGAACCGATGCGATAGGCTTCATATAAAGGAACAAATTTACTGGCTCCATAGCCTATTGCTGTTGGCAATATTTCCAAATCAAACTCTGCATTCATGCGTGTAAATACGTACCCAGGTGCGAGTAATTCCATATCTGGATGAAGCGCTCTAAACTCTTGCTTTATTCTAGTAACATTGCCAACAATAGCTGCATCAATTCCTGCTTCTCCTTGAGCTGTTGACTCATACCAATCAATAGGACCTGCGGCAACTGGAGCTCCGCCACTAATCGCATCCACTAAACTTCCATCTTTAAGCTTTATCCTTACTGTTCCATCTCCATCTACATCATCTGGACAAGTGGAACTTCTAAGTGAGCTTAACCATGCCGCCTCGCCTGCAGTTCCTGGACCAGAAGGAGTGCCTACTGGAACGTCTGTATATAAAATTGTATAAGCACCTTGAGCATCAAAACCAGGGTTAAAAGGGTTAGGGATATTTCCAGAATTATAGGCATGAACTACAGGGTTATGAGCCATGGTATTACCCCAATAACCCGTATCTTTCATTGTGCTACCACCATTAGCGGTAACGTGTAAACCCTTGAAGTTAAATTGTGTTGTATCTATTTTATCACAACCTTGACTTTTACCATTAGGAAAGGACAATTTTCTGTGATCAGCAAACTGCGTACCAAATGAAATTGTTTGACCTGGAGCATAAGGCGTGTCAGCAGTCCAATAGTCTGGACCTGAAGGTCTATAGAAACCCTCAAAAACCGTATAAAAAGACCAAGAACCAGGTGGAAGATAAGCCATGGAATAATCTATTTCATTTGGATACGGCTCTCCTAACCCTGAAAAATTGGTTAAATTGTTATTATTGCTATCTTCGGTTGAAACAGGATTAAACCCTTCAAAAGTCCCTCCCCCATTCTTCCAACTGACTGAATTTATTGTAACGACCGTACACGTTAGCCCAATACAGTCTTGATGGGTTAAAATCTCACTTGCTCGTGAAAACCATAATTTAACCACCAAGTTTACAATATTACCATCTGCATCAGGGTCTCTTACATCAATATCAGTTAAAGCAATATCAATGTTTGGATCGTTTACGCCATCGACTTCGCCGGTGTAGGCTCCAGTACCTGCATTTGCCGTTGGGCTGATTGAATCTATAACAGGGTTGTTTTGTTGGTTACATACTACACTTGAAGTTGAACCGTTATCTCCTTCTAAAAAGCAACCTCCTGAAGCTCCATTTGGACCCCAAGTATATAAAACAGCCCCTGAAGATAAAGCACCATCATTCCCCGTATTATCATCTGTAAAATGGTCAACTAAATCAATATTAACTTTATAGCTTATTTCATCTGAATCCATTAGCATTGAACCATTTTTATATTGGAGCTTAATAGAATACTCAAGCAGCATACCTTCTTGACCCAAAGGCCCTGGTGCATTTTGAGCAGTATAAAGCGGAGTTCCATCAGTCTTAAAACCAGGAATTAGCATAGTCTTAATGGTATCTAATTTAAAGCCTGCTGTTATAATAACATCTGTATCACCAGCGGTAGCAACGTTTGCACCAGCAGCAGTAACAGAAACATTCGCAACGGTATGTTCATCGTTTAAAACAGGTAAGTTGGTTACTGAATTATAAGCAATGACTTTTGCCGCAGGAAAAAACACACGAGTGGCTCCTTCTATTACAGAGCCAACATTACATATCATGGTATAACCATCAACGGAAATTGATGAAACAGGTGTCACTTCAAGTGGATTTGTTTTACATCCTGTTGGCAAGGCTATCCATTTTTGCTTGCCATCAGGCAATGATACCGTTGCAATTAAGTTATCAACACTTGAATCATTGGCAGATACTTCAACTCTATAAGTAATAGAATCCTGCATTCTAACCACATTATTATCTTCAAATTGATCAAATCCAGCAGTATTAAGATCAGAACCATCCCATGTTGTTGCATCAAACGGTTCAGAACCTGTTTTTTCAACACCTATCGTGGTGTTAACAACAGGAACGGCTGCTTGAGCGAAATTAACGCAGATAAAAAGGGAAAATAAAATAAAACCAAACCTGATGGGTTTGGTTAAAACTGGACAACGATAAGCCACACTCGTGTGTGAACTAGCAAAAGCATTTTGCATAACAACCTCTTTTTTAGTGGAAAATATTACATTCTAATCAAGCTCAACATTCACTTAATTGTATAGATGTATAATGTACAGTTCTAAGTTATATAAAAAAACCATTCGTTGCAACAACTAATTTAAAAATGAATGAAATTTTTGTTTTTTTAACAAAGAAATGTATTTCTTACCCATATTTATGAATATTTTGTGAGCCAGTAAGCAAAAACTTGCCAGTCATATTGGTAATAGAAGTTAACAAGTTAAATTTTCAGAGCAACTTTATATTGCCCCAATACTGATTTAAAAAATGCACTTTTATTTCTACCTGATTTTCTGGGTGTAACCATTAAATTATCCACTTCATTGTAAAATTCAGGTAAAATAGCAAAAGATAACTGGAGTTTACCTATGCACAAAAAAATAATCTTAGTGTTTTTGATACTAACAAGCCTGTCCGTCCTTTCTGCCGAAATCAACACGCCACCTAAAGGAGTCTCATTGCATCAACTGGACAATGGTATTGGTGTTTTATTGATTGAGAATCGTGGCTTGCCAATGATTGGCATTAACACCGTTGTCAAAGTTGGTTCGGCTTACGAAACGTTTGCCACCAGTGGCATGAGTCACATGCTGGAGCATTTGTTATTTAATGGCAGCAGTCAATGGACGCAAAAAGAATTGTACGACTTGACCGACAAAATCGGTGGTTACAACAACGCCAATACGGGTGAATATTACACCAATTTTATGATGGTAACACCTTTTGAACACATCAAACAAGGCATGGAAATCCAAGCTGCAATGTTATTTGACTCAACCCTACCAAAAGATAAGTTTGATAAGGAAAAAGGCATCGTGCTAGAAGAAATTACCAAAACTTTAGCCAACCCTCGTGATAAAGCCGCGCGCATGCTTCGCCAACAATTATTTGCAGGTCACGCCATTTCGCTGCCAACACTTGGTACATATGAAACCATCAAAAACATGAAGCACCAAGACGTTGTGTCTTTTTATAAAAACAATTATGTGCCCAACAACATGGAAATCAGCGTGATTGGCAACTTTGATAGCGATGAAATGTTAACGCTATTAAAAGAAATCTACGGGCAAGCCAAACCCAACAACGTAGTCAGACCTGCTATAAAAGATTGGGCAACAGGCTTTGAAGCAACCGTAGCACCAAACACCGCAAACATTCGCTACAGTTTCAACAACAATAAAGGCATAACTATTCACAATTTTTATCCCTACAACCACGCATCTGATGCCTTTGATTCATTATTGAGTGATGCCTTGGATAAAAACAAGGATGACATAGAAGCCCAATTAAAAAGCACCTACAAGGAAGTTAAGAGCATTGGTTTTGATTTGCACAGTTACCCTGTCGGGCACTACATTCAAGCCGATATTAGCCTTGATGATGATAAAAATTTAACCGCAATTAACAAACGTTTTCAACAGTTGTTAACGCAACAAAAATTATTTTTACCTGCAGGGCACATTAAGTCAGAAGCGATAAAAACCAAAACAGACTTTCTAAAACAGATAGAAAAACCCCACATGTTTGGCATTTATAATGCCGATTTAATTGCCCAGCACGGGCTTGGAGCCATCATCAAGCAGTTTTCGGGCGAGGCGTATTTTGAAGCTGGGAAAAACTTAAATCAATTTAAACTCAATCAAGAACCCTTAATCATTGTTGATTATCCAGCTGCCCAAAAGCCTAAAAAAGATAATACAGCACAAAGCAAACACACGCAAGTCACTTTATTACCAAGCGATGGAAACGCTGCAACAATTATCGTCAAACAAAACAAATTAAGCGAATTGCTAGCCATTCACTATTTATTCAAAAACAAAGACAAGTTTGAACAAAAATACGGCAAAGATGCCGCCAAAATTTGGCACGATTTATTTGGTAAAAAAATGAAATCCGCCGAAGTGCAAAAGTATATTGCCGAATACGGCTTAAAATTTAAAGTCAATGACAACCCCTACTTTCCGATGGATGACATTTATTTAAGTCCGTTATTTGGGTATATTCGCCTCGAAGGACTGGCAAGTGATTCGCAAGCGGTGATTGATTTTCTTAACAAAGAAATGTTGGCTTTCAAACCCAGCAAACAAGACTTTGAAGCCGCACTAAAAAAGAACAAATCGACAAAAGCACAACACCAAAAGAATCAAAGCAAAGCCTTGTATAAAAAGCATTACAATAAGCTGTTATTTGCTGAAAACAATGAAGCCACTGACCCGTCAACCAAAACTTTAACTTATGAAAACTTTATTGCCTTTGGTGAGCAGTATTTCACGCCAAAAAATATCATTATTTCCGTTGTGTCCAAAAACTCGGCAACGCAGATTCAATCCTTCTTTGCAGAATTTAAAAAAGACAAGCAATTGCCATCTACAGGTTTAGCAAAATCCCAAACTTTTATTAAAAATAACAAAGCCATCCACATCAATGAAAAAATTGGCAGCGAACAAGCCCAAACTTTTTACGGCTTTATCAAGGACATTGATAAAGAAGACGAAGCGGCCCTAAGGGTGCTTTCTTTGATACTCAAAAGTGAGATTGCCTTTGATATTCGTGAAAAACAAGGACTCGCCTACCGCATGTCTTCGGGCATCGACATCAAAGCCGATAAAGCCCTCTTCTTTATCGAGGTACCCACCCAGCCCAAAAATGTCGATAAATTAACCAAACAATTTGCTGGATTATTCACCGCTGGTTTTGCCGAAAAGATTAATCAAGACATGCTTGAAAAAACTGTGAATAAATACCTTGGTCGCATGATGTTTCGCCGATTATCCAGCATTAACCAAGCTTATTATTTAGCCCATTCTTTGTATTTTGACGGTAGTATTGAAGCAGACAAAAAAAGACTGGATGCTTTAAAAAATGTCACGCTAACCGATGTTAAAGCCGTGGCTAAAAAATACCTAAACCCCCAAAACCCGATTCAAATTATTATAAATTAAAATCATGAAAAAATTTACCCTCTTTGCATTCTGCTTAACTTTTAGCCTCAATGCCTTTGCCAATACACCTATTCATCATAAAATAACGGCAACGATTGAACCCGAGAAGTCGGCTATTTCTGTTGAAGATGAGATGACGTTTCTTATTGGAAAAACCACCAAGACTTTACAATTTCGATTGCATCAGGATTTAGTCATTCAAAAGAATAAACGCATAAAAAAAATTCAAAGCAATGCAGCAAGTCAAGATATTGGTATGGATAAGGATGATGTTTCAAAAAACAACGCACTTAAACTCAATGTTTATGAAATCACATTGCCACCGGGAACCATTGAAGCGTTTAAAATCACAGTAAAATATTCAGGTACAATTAAATCCCCTGTTAAACAAAGTGCACAAAATTATGCCCGAGGATTTAGTGAATCTGCTGGTATTATATTTGAAAGAGGGGTTTATTTAGCCGGTTCGACCTATTGGGTTCCGACCTTTGAAGAACAAATGGTGACCTTTAATTTAACCACAATTCTTCCCAAAGGCTGGCGTGTCGTGACAACAGGCAAACGTTCGCAAGATACAACGAATAATAACAAACATACTGATACTTGGGAGTCTCCCACGCCACAAGAAGAAATTTTCTTAATTGCGGCAGCTTTTTCTGAATACAGTTATTCCATGGGTAATGTGCAAGCCATGGCATTTTTACGGACACCTGATGAAGGATTGGCAAACAAATACCTCGAAACCACCGCCCAATACATGGAAATGTACCGCAAACTCATCGGTCCATACCCATACACCAAATTTGCCTTAGTGGAAAATTTTTGGGAAACAGGCTACGGCATGCCCTCTTTTACCTTATTGGGTGAAAAAATCATCCGTTTTCCATTTATCCTGCACTCGTCTTATCCGCACGAATTATTGCACAATTGGTGGGGTAATTCGGTCTATGTGGATTTTGAACACGGTAATTGGTGCGAAGGACTCACCGCTTACATGGCGGATCATTTAATCAAAGAACAACGCCACCAAGGCGAAGAATACCGCCGTGCAACACTGCAAAAATTTACTAATTTTGTGAACAATAAAAATGACTTTCCCCTTAATAAATTTACCTCACGGCACGATGCCGCCAGCGAAGCCATCGGCTATGGAAAGACCCTTATGGTCAATCACATGTTGCGGCAAAAAGTCGGCGATGAAAACTTTATCAAAGCTTACCAACAATTCAATCGAGACAATAAATTTAAACGGGCATCTTTTGCTGATATTCGCAAAGCCTTTGAAAGCACAACCGATGAAAAGTTGGGTTGGTATTTTGACCAATGGATTAATCGCACAGGAGCACCCTCTTTAACCCTCACCGAGGTCAAAAAACAAACACTTCGGGGTCAAAACACCTTAAACTTCACCTTAAATCAAATTCAAGACGAGGCAGTCTTTTCACTCGATGTGCCATTAGCCATTGTTACCGACAAAGGCACTAAGCAATACACCATCTCAATGGATAACAAAACCCAAAATTACAGCCTTGCGGTTGATGGCACGGTTTTGAAAGTCCAAATTGACCCGCACTTTGATGTCTTTCGTCGCCTCGATGCGCGCGAATCCCCTCCGGCTTTCACCAAAGCATTCGGTGCGGATAAAACCACCATTATCTTGCCTGCGAAAAGCAATAAACGTTACACTCTTTATCAAGGTTTAGCCAACAAGTGGTCAAAAGAAAAAGCCGATAAATTTGAAATTATTGCACAAGAAAACATAAAAACTTTGCCAATTAATCAAGCGATTATGATTTTAGGATTGGATAATAAATTTGCCACTGTGGTCAATAATGTCTTAAAACAGTACGACTCAAGCATAAATTCTGCTCATGTCAATTATGGCAAACGAAACCTTAAGACTGCGAACAACAGCTTTTTTATTGCCCTTGCTAACCCAAATAATGCAAAACAAACCATCACGCTACTTTCAATTGGAAATAATGGAGCTGTTGATGGCTTGGTGAGAAAATTGCCGCATTATGGCAAATACAGTTACCTTGCTTTTGAAGGTGATGAGCCTTCCAATATCGCCAAAGGCACTTGGCAAATCACCGATTCACCGTTAATTTATGCCTTTGATAAAAACGCGGTAGTTAAACTAAAAAAACGCCAAGCACTGGCACAATTGGCTCCAGTTTTTTCAACCAAACACCTCATGCAAACAGTTAACTATTTAGCCGATGATAAATTAAAAGGACGCGAACTTGGCAGCCCAGAGTTAGATGAAGCCGCAATTTACATCGCTGATAAATTTAAACAATACGGTTTAAAAAGCGGTGGTGACAATAACAGTTATTTGCAAACGTGGAGACAAGACGTTAAAGACAGAAAAAACCTTAAACTCAGCAATGTTATCGGCATTATCCCTGGAGAAAACCCCAACTTATCTGAAGCGGTGGTTCTATCAGCTCATTACGACCACCTTGGCATGGGTTGGCCAAATCATAAAAGTGGCAACCAAGGCAGAATCCACAACGGCGCAGATGACAATGCCAGTGGCGTTGCAGTGATGTTAGAACTTGCTCGCACACTGGGCAAAACCGCAAAACCTGCCCGCACCATTATTTTTGCGGCATTTACAGGAGAAGAAGCGGGCTTAATTGGCTCAAAACATTTCGTCAAAGAACAGCTCAAACACAGCAAACTCTTTGCCAACCTCACTATCGATACGGTTGGGCGTTTATTTGACAACAAATTAATGGTCCTCAATGCCAACACAGCACGTGAGTGGAAATTTATCTTTATGGGAACCGACTTTACCACGGGTGTCGCCTCGCAAATCGTCACGCAAGAACTGGATGCCAGCGACCAAATCTCATTTATAAATGCGCGAGTTCCTGCTGTGCAATTATTTTATGCAGGCATTAAATCCGATTACCACGTGCCAACAGACACCGCTAATAAAATTGATTTTACAGGACTGGTCAAAGTTGCCAGCGTTGCCAAAGAAATAATCGAATACCTGTCAATGCGAAAAGAGCCAATGCCTTTTACAGGCAAAGGAATATCGACTCACAGCGATAAAAATAAAACAAGTTCATCAACACGCAAAGCCTCGACAGGTTCCATGCCAGATTTTGCATACTCTGGAATTGGGGTCAAAATTGCGGGCATAGCGGATGATTCCCCTGCAGCAAAAGCGGGTTTAAAAACAGGTGATGTTATTACCGCCTTGAATGGCAATAAAATCACCACCCTTAAAGACTACTCCAACCAACTCAAAGCCCACAAGCCTGGCGATACGGTTGAAATCACCATCACAAGAGATAAAAAGGAACAAACCCTTAAGTTAACATTAGGAGCACGCTAAAACCATGTCACTACTAACCAAAAAATTCAGAGAATACAAACTGTCTCAAGAAATTATAGACGTTTATCGAGATCATTTAAGCGAAGAATCCATTACTGGTTATATTGCAGACTTCAACAAAGAGTTTATTCTACTCAATTGTTTCACAGATGAAGGAGAAAACGATGGGGTTTCGCTTTTTTATATTGAGGATATTACTCGTGTCCGAGCAAAAGGCAATGTAAGAAAATCTATTAAAGAACTATCACAGCATAAACACACGAAGTTCAAATCGTGCAAAATTGATTTAAAATCAAAAGATTCCATTCTCGAGTCTGTAAATAATATTTTTGGACATATTTGCCTTCATACAGAAGGCATGGATAATCAAATATGCTTTATTGGCTCAATAAAAGATGGAGATAAAGAATGGATTGTTTTAGATGATTTTGGAACAATGACTAGCAGAGATATTAAGCAATTAATTTTGAGAAAGGATGAAATTTCTCGTATTGACGCAGGCGGCAAATACGAAGACTCAATAAACTACTTGGCATCACTAAAAAAACAAGATTAAAGAACCTGTAATGAAGTTTTTAAGCACTTGACTCGAATGCAATTATGTTAAACTATTCTCAGAATCCATTTGTGAGTGCAAAACTCGAATTAATTAAAAACTATTGTTTAATTTCTCGGTAATGGATTACATGTTTTTTAATTCGGTAGACATCAGTCATTATGTGTTCGAATGGTCGTCATAAACCAAGTGTCTCATAGACAAATAATCTTTGTTTCATAAGGTTTTTTCTAATAAAAAAAAATTATCATCCTCTGTAATCACAACAAAACCAAGGCGGAGGTAAAATTTAAAGGCGCGGTCATTCACTTTAAAACAACGCAAGGATACTGTATCGAGTTTATATTCACTGATCAAATGATTGAGTACTTTGCCACCAATGCCTTGTGATTGTTGCAAAGGTTCAAGTATTAGCATATTGATATAAACGCGCTTTTTCTTCACTTTGTACTGAAGATAACCGATGATTTTATCTCCATTGACAATAAATGAGGTTGTGTATTGAGCTATGTTTTTTTCAAAATCTTGCTTTTGCCACGCATAATCCCAACCCCATATTTTTTCGATATGTGCCTGCATGGCATTTTCATAAATGTGCCAAATTAATGCTTTTTCGTGTATTTGCATCGGTTTTAGTTTCATATTTTGTAATTATATATCAATTTTGTCACATAAGTTGATAAAATCCACTCTTTAAAATTTTCAGAGAATACAATGACAAAAGCAGCTTTAATGACACGAGCAAATTCAACCTGTGAATTATGTGGCGCAACCGACAATCTTCAGGTTTATGCTATTCCGCCCGATTTAGATGGTGGTTTTGATAAGAGTATTTTAGCCTGTGGCACTTGTCGTGCACAAATTAATAAAGACGAAGACATGGACACCAATCACTGGCGTTGTCTAACCGAAAGCATGTGGAACGAAAACCTTCCTGTACAGGTCATGTCATGGCGCATGTTATCGCGTTTAAATAGTGAGAGTTGGGCGCAAGATGCATTGGATATGATGTATTTAGAAGACGATGCTTTAACTTGGGCAAAAGCCACGGGCGAAGGTGAAGAAGAGGATACGGCTTTAATCCACAAAGACAGCAATGGGGTTACGCTGCAAAGTGGTGACACCGTTGTCTTAATTAAAGACTTACCTGTCAAAGGCACTTCAATGGTTGCCAAACGCGGAACAGCCGTGCGCAAAATTGGATTAGTGGCTGATAATGCCGAACACATCACGGGTAAAGTCAATGGACAAACCATTGTGATATTGACGCAATTCACTAAAAAATCATAATCAGTTAAGAGCGCAGGCGGCTCTCGCCTGCTCTTTTATTGTTTTATTAAAAGTCAAAAGCATTTGTCCGTAGATTTCACAAATAACGCAGATTAACAACAAAATTACCGTAGTGGGCCACCTATGTGTGGCGCTGCGATAATCTAGTAACCAAAAATCAAAAAAAAACTCGCATAGCGGCACAAAGACACAGCGAATATCAAAAACATTTATAAAAACAAACAAAAACACCGTCATTACGAGAAGCCTAAGCGACGCGGAAACCAAATGGCAGGACAGCCGTTTTGCCACGCGTAGCGACCCAAAGGGTGAGCGGCAGGAGCTGTGAAATAATCTCCAAAAGTTGCCATGATTTCAAAATAGATTAAGAGTAAAAGCATTTTCCTCGGTATGCTCACAAAGGCCGCAGAGGTAAAGATTTAAATACTGCTTGCAAAAAAAATAGGAAGTAATCCTTTTATCTTTTAGTTTTAGCTGCAGTTTTATGCCACAACCATCTAAAGAAAATGAACATAAATACAACAACCAAAAACCATGGAATTAAATACACAATTTCTTCTATTGTTTCGCTTAATCCGTAAGTAAAATTTTCAGGCATATCGGTAATAGAACTTCTTAATGAATCCCACATTGACTCGTTTTTAGCACTGTGTATAAAAGTAATCATTAATAAATCTCGATCAGTTCTTTGTTCTAAACGATATTTGCTGCTTTGAGTTCGTTCAATTTGACTTTGAGTTGCTGTCAGTTCTTTGGCTATTTTAATCAATGACTCAACATCGTTGGCGGCTTTGATTTGAATTTCAAGTAATTTGTCTCGGTATCGAGTCAGCATTTCTATGCGCTTTTCTGTTTCAACAAACGATTTTGTCAAATCATCAATGCTGGTAGATTGAATGGTAATTTCACCTTTGTCTTTGGCATGCTTAATTAAAGTATCAACGCCATTGGGGTTGACCCTCATTTTTATGGAAGAACGATTATATGAACCTATACTATAACTAGCCGACAAGATAGAACAATTAATCTCGACATTGGACTGACAGAGTTTAATGGTCGAATTATAATGCGACAAAATTTCTGATTGGGTGTGTTTTATAGTGACAGCATGCTCATAAGCCAGCATTTTGCCATTACTTTCGGTCTTATCATTCCTAATTTCAACAGCTTTAGCTCGATTAACAGGCTCTTTACTGGCAGAACAAGCCAGAACAGAACCAAATAAAATCAATAAAATAAATAGTCGAGAAATGGGTTTATGTTTTATTTTCATGGTGGTCAGCTCTTTATAAAAATTAAATGTATATGTCGTATTACTATACTTTATCTTTAAAGAAACTCAAGTAATTAAACTATTATCTATGGGAGTACGAGCAGCTCGCCTGCCAATTACAATATGTAACAAAACATCAAAAGCAGAAATCGCACAGCGGCACAAAGACACAGCGAATATCAAAAACATTTATAAAGACTAACAAAACGCTGTCATTACGAGGAGCCTAAGCGACGTGGAAACCAAACGGCAGGACAGCCGTTTTGTCACGCGTAGCGACCCAAAACAGCTAAAGGGGTCGGTACCCTTAATGCTTTGCATCGTGCTTAACATTTGGGATTACTCCCGCCTGCCCGATGATTGCTACTTTAGTGCCTGACCAACCTTACCGAGATGGGATTTACACCCATTTGAATGAACGACCTCGCTCAGCCGCACACCCCTTAAACTGTAAAAACTACCCGGATTAAACATGATTTTATATGTTTTTTTGAATTTTCAGCTTTCAAGGTGTGCCTATCCTATATATATTTGAGCATTGTATTTTAACTTTCATTTAGACACAAAGAAAAAGAAGTGTCTTATGGCCTATAGATTGATTTTTATTCTATGTTAGAATTGTTCATTCAATTATATATGGGGAATCTCATGAAAAAAATAATTTCAGTACTCTTTATTATCAGTTTTTCATTTCAAGTAGTTGCAAAAAGCAACAAAAAATTTGATGTACTGCTTAATGAACTTTTCAGTAAAGATGGCCCTGGTGGTGTTGCTCTTGTGGTCAAAGATGGTAAAACCATATATCGCAAAGCCTTTGGCATGGCAAATCTTGAACTGGGTGTAAAGATGAAGCCTGAAAACGTATTCCGTATTGGCTCTATCACCAAACAGTTTACCGCTACTGCCATTATGCAACTGATTGAACAAGGCAAAATCAAGCTGGATGATGACATCACCAAATACATTAAAGATTATCCAACACATGGTTATACCATTACCATAGAAAATTTATTAACCCATACATCAGGTATAAAAAGTTATACCGGCTTGAAAAAATGGACAAGTGAAGTAAGAAAAAAGAACTTTACACCTAAGGAAATGGTTGATTATTTTAAATCAGAACCCATGGATTTTGCTCCAGGTGAAAAATTCATGTACGATAATTCTGGTTATTTTTTATTGGGGTACATCATAGAAATAGTTTCTGGACAGACTTATGCCGAATACATTCAACAACACATTTTCACACCCATAGGAATGAAAAATTCGTACTATGGTGGTAACTCTCCCATCATAAAAAACCGAGCAGCGGGTTATGCTAAAGATGATAACGGTTATAAAAACGATGAGTTTTTGAGTATGACCCAACCTTTTGCTGCTGGATCTTTGCTTTCAACAGTTGATGATTTGTCCACATGGTATGCGGCAGTTATGTCTGATAAAGTGATGACTAAAGCCAGTCGATCAAAAGCACACAGTGTTTTTACACTCAATGATGGCTCCAAAACCGACTATGGGTTTGGTTGGGCTATAGGTAATATTCAAGGCAGTCCAATGGTATCTCATGGTGGAGGCATTAACGGATTTCTTTCAGCTTCAAATTATTTGCCTGAAGAGAGGGTTTTTGTGGCCGTACTTTCAAATTGTATGTGCAATTCTCCTGCTGATGTAGCTGATAAAATGGCAGCTATTGCCATAGGAAAACCCTTTGAATGGGAACAAGTTCATCTTGATGAAGACTTTTTAAAATCATATGTTGCCGTCTATTCGTCCAAATCAGATGGAGACAGAATCATTACTTTTGATAAAGGTAAACTGTATTCAAGGCGAACAGGAGGTTCAAAATTTGAATTATTACCTTATGCGAAAGATAAATTCTTTTTTGATTCTGATACAGTAACATTAGAATTTTTAAGAGATGCCCAAAATAAAATTAATGCTACAATTTTAAAAAGCACTCAATCTGATAAACAGTGGCAAAGGACAGATAAACCCATTCCTACCATTACAAAAATTGAAGTTGATGAGGAACTTTTTAAAAAATATGTGGGTGAATATGCATTAACTCAAAACTTCCATCTTAAAGTATTTAAACTAGATGGAAAAATGTATACACAAGCAACTGGGCAATCTAAGTTAGAAATTGTTGGTACTGCATTACATAAATTTAGTTTAATAGGTGTTGATGCACAATTGACTTTTAATTTTAATGAAAATGATCAAGTCATTAGTGTCACTTTGCATCAAAATGGAGACCATGAAGCAAAAAGATTAGACTCACTTTGACAGGAAAAGTTTAAGGGGTCAGCACCGAATGCTGCTAAGTTAAGCCGCTTTTGCACACTTGAAAACCGCATGAAACCTAGATATTTAGCAGTTTTATAAAATATCAAAACCATGCTAAGAACCCTTAACTTAGTGCCATTCGGGTCAGTACCCTTTAAAGGCAATTAGAAATAAAGGGACTAGCAAAAAGGTAAAGAAATAATTAAAAAGAGATATAAATCAAGCTACGATAACTTCGTGTCCTTGGTGGTATAATAGAACAGATTAATTCACCACGAAGTTCACGGAATCAGAAGATTTGACTTTGTTAGATTGTCGGTTTTAACTGACGCTTTTCAGGTTTAAGTTTAGTTTTGAGTGGGATAAATCCCACTTACCAGATTGACTTCGTTTGGTTTACAGACTCAAAAAATCAAAGGAGTATATAAAATCATACTTGCAGAAATCGAGTCATAATTACCCTTAGCTTTTTATATTAACCAGAGCGTCACTCATTCACAAATCCACCAACCATTGTTCGTCCTTCAGAGTTTATTGGGGGAATATCAAACCACTTGTCTTATTATACTTCCATTAAAACCATAAATTTACTCTAGTCAAAATCACATTGGAACCAACACTTATATCATAATGATGGGTGAATCCCATCTTACGAATTATTGAGAAATTTATTTTAATTTTCGCCGTGTCTTTGTGCCGCTGTGCGAAGTTTCTTTTGTTTTGATTTTTAGACTACTTGATTTTCGCAGGGTCACACATCGGTGACCCACTATGGTGGTTTTATTTTTCATCTGCGTCATCGGTGAATTAATGCACGAGCCTGAATAGTAGGTTATTTAATTGTGATGTGTTGTATCGAAAAAGATTGAAAAAACAAATTATGTCCTCAGTTTATATATGACAAAACAAACAAACTTAAATAATAGGAGTTCGTAATGCAAATACAAGTCAATACAGATCATAACGTCAAAGGCGGTGATTTATTGATACAATATGTTAAGGGTCTTTTAAATGATTCTTTGAATAGTTTTATGGATGAAGTGACGCGTGTGGAGGTGTATATTTCAGATGAGAATGGCCCCAAAGGCGGCAGTGATGATTTGCGCTGTACCATGGAAGCCCGCATAAGAGGCATGCAACCCATTGCAGTTACGCATCATGATGCCAATATTGACCTTGCCATTGCAGGAGCTGCTGATCGAATTACACGCTCGGTGAGAAAAACACTTGAGAAAAGACGCGAAGTTAAACTCTCAAAGGAAAGGCTTAAAACAAAAGAAGAGGATTTGGGTTAAAGTTGCCCTTTAGAGATAAATCTGAGATGTAAGCCCAATCATTAATAAGGCAGTTTAACTTTAATAGATTGCCAGATGCCACATCGCATTGCTCTTGGCAATGACTGCTTTTATCTTATTAATTGCTTTTGATTTTTGCTGTGCCTTGGCGTCGCTGTACTAATTAATTCTCAAAACCATTTTGAAAAACTGTATCAGTGTTACTAAATAACGCTGTCGCCAATCCATTAATATACTCTTCAATAGCCGTATAACCTGATGGCATAGTGGTGTTGTTATCGGCAATAGCTGGGTTTAGACCATGTAACGCTTCCCAATTATCAGGCATGCCATCTCCATCGGTATCCAATGGTGGAGCTGTTGCTGTTAAGCCATCCATTAAATCTGGCGGACGATAATTTTGCCATCCTCCGCTTCTGGTTTGTAAATCGGCGATTGATTTTCTTGCCACTATGTCTCGGGGAAAAGCACCAACTTGGGCAATGAGTAAATCTTCAATTTCTGAACTGTTGTGCGTCGTAATTGGCACATTGTTTTGTGAGGTAAAGTCAAATTCTCCTATTTGATTAAATTGTGTGGCTACGACTCCACAGCAAACAAAAGTATATTCATTTTGAAAAGCTGTGTCATTCCATGGGTTATTGACCACACCATTATAACTATTGTCTTCAATCAAATTATCCTGCAACCAATACTGAGTTAAGATGGGTGGATTGCTGTTTTCTGGATCAAAAAAGAATGGCGCTAATGAAATACTTGGTCCTGCTACGTATTTATTACCAATGATATTAAACTGCCCATCAGCTACAATATTGTGGTGAACAAAGCCTTCTCTGCCATTGTAAACCAAGTTGTTGCGTGTATCTGCTGGCCCCATCGATAAAGCTGGTGTTCGGTTGCGGGCATGGGCAAAATAGTTGTGGTGAATAGAGATGAATCCTCCTGTTCTTGAGCTTGCTGTACAACTACTATCATCCACACAAGGACGATGATTGAGAATTCCTTTGTTATGCGTCCAGCCATTAGCAACATCATAGATTGGGAAGGAGATATTCGACCATTGTACAGTTATATGGTTTGCACCATCCCACATATCAATATTTTCATCCGCTCCGTGCGACACATCTACATGGTCTAAGATTATGTTATTGGCACTGGAAAACTGTATTCCATCGTGTTGATTCGGTGGCCATTGCGCATTTGGGTTGGGCGGCCTAACTCTGATATGGCGAATGATTATGTTGTTGGTTTCTATTCCAAAATCGGTGGTTAAATGACCCACCAATGTAATACCAGCACCTGGTGCGGTTTGTCCTGCGATGGTAATATCTCCATGAGGAATGTTAACATCGCCTGTTATTATGCCTGAAACGTCAAATACAATAATTCGTGCACCAGCTTGATTGACCGCCCACAACAATGAGCCTACTCCTGATGCATCTAAATTGGTCACTTTGAGGACAGCTCCACCGCGGCCACCACTGGCAATCGCACCAAAACCTTGGGCTTCGGGGAAGGCTTTAAGTTGTGCTTGTGATTCAAAACTCAAGCACATCAATAAGATTGTTATTAATCTACTCAAAACCATCGCTAAAGACTAAGGTGTTAAGGTTTTGTTTCCAGTGTTGCAGTAAAGCTTGAAAAGCTTGGGCTTTTTGTTGAGTGGGTAGATTGCCTGCTTGGTCGACATCATTGATTCCATGACAACCTGCACAGGCACGAATTTCACCGGGTTGAAAACTAATCCAATACCGTTCTCTTACCACTGGAGTTGCATCAGGTGCAACCGATTGCCATGCCATTGCGCGTCTAGTTGGTACAAAGGCAGCCACCGAACCATCGGGATATATCTCCACACTTCCCGTAGGAGCACCGGCAAATGGAATATTGTTTTGCATGACATTGTTATCGTGCATAAATTGTGCCAATGGACGTTGTCCTTCTCTTGGGGTATTAACCCCACCCGCTCCACCAATTCCCCTAACCTGATCGGCTTGTACAAATTGCAGATGCGAGATGTCATATAATTGACCGCCATCGCCAATGGTTTGATGTCCAGAGCTAGGCACACGAAGATTAAACGGTTGTTGCTGGTCGGTTGAGTCCCGTGTGGTGACATCACGCATAACCACAACGGCTAAATTATTATTGCGTAAATAGTTTTGAAAATCATTCACATCAACATTCTCTTCACTCATCACTTGTAACTCTGGTGTTTCTAGCTGCTCAGAAGTAAAAGGTGGAACACTGCGAGCAACCACTTCAACTGGCTGGAACTGCCATAGTTGACCTGTAAAATTAACCATTACATCTGGACTCCAAAAAGAAACAGTCACATCAGGTAAATTAGCAATTGAGCTATCAGGAATTAAATAACCATTATCCATTATTAATGTTTTAATAGTAAATGGGCTTTCAAAAGGCGTATTGTTATCGTGTGTTGTTGCTGTATGTGAGCTTAAAACTGTTCCATCAACCAAAGTAATCGCATCTCGGTAAAACCCTGAATGATTCGCCCCACTACCTGGATTTCTAGTTTCAGGGTGAGTGATATAACCCACTGACACCAAATCAGGACGATCACCAAGAGCGAGTTTAAAAGCAATTATCTGACCAGCGTTATAAGTGCCAAATTCAGGTGCATCAATAGCAATAAATCGACCTGTTAGAGCAGGATCTTCATCCAGCATAAAAGTGTTTCGTATAACATTAACATTGGGGCGTCCTAGATAAGGAGCAAAATCAAACAAACTGCTATCGACATTAAAACTAGCAGTGAAATAATCGTGTAATTCATGCCGGCCGACATGATCTAAGGTCTCTTCGGCTGTTCCATCTTGATTTAATTGCCATGGAAAAAAATGATTAACGCTGTGTAAATTTATACTACTTATCACATCAGGGTCATTGGCTTCTTGTGGTTCTGGAAAAACCTCTGCAACCGAATTAATCGCTGTAGCTCCTGGTAATTCGCTGCTGTAATTAAAATGACCCGCCCCTACGGTAAAAGCCTGTTGGTCACGTTCCAAATGATCCCAGCGAGTAAAAACGATGCGACCAGCTTTATCTATAATAGGAGAAAAAGAACCCGAAGGTGCGTGTTGCAATAGGTTTATCGCTCCGGTTTGTCGGTTTAACTTCCATAAGCCTGTGGTACTGGCATCGTTGTCGTACTCATCGTATTGAGGATAATTGTAACGGTTTTTTGTGCGAGGCATGTCGGTGGTGAAAACAATGTTATCTTGCGAGTCATAAATCGGTGTAATATTGTTGTAATCAGGTGGTTGGTTGAGTACTTTAGTTATGGAAATTGTTTGCCCTTGCCCAAATCCCGTAATTTCATACATCTGCCAATAAGTCACTGGTCGTCCAAACTGTTCTTGTGTTGCCCCAATAACCATACTAAACAAGGCTTTATTAGCACCCCAATGAATCGTAGGATCACGCACGGCTATTGAGTCAACGCCTTGAAAACCAACCATACCAAAACCCGCTTCACGGGTTAAGTTGCGCAAAGTGCCATCGGCATAACGAATATACAAATCTCCTCCTCGTCCAACATTTTCAATGCCTGAGTGATGATTGCCAAAAGTTGTTCCTATTGCAGCAAAATCATTTTGCACAGGGTATTGGGTGACAAACATAATGGGATTATCCAATGCAACACTTGAGTTGATGTAAAAACTTAAAACGAATATTATTAACTGGCTCGCCGATTTCATTTTCATGATTATTTCTCTTTGTTTGTGTTAGTTTAAAATCTTTATAGAATAGATTCTGTCAACCCAGTCACATTTATTCAAAGCCATTGGCAAACATAAAATCAGGTAAAACGATATATTCATCCGCACCTAAGTCATAATAAAATAAATTTGATACGGGTGACTGATTGTTGGGATCATCAAAACCACGGTCTTCATAATCTATGTCCTTATGGGTAACAGTGGCTCGGGAGGGTGTATTGAAATAGTCAATGGCTCTTGAATTCGGACTTAAATGCAAATCACCATTGGCCCTATCTACAAACAACACTTCTCCAGGAATTGTTTCGGTAATAAAATCTCCGCCAGCAAAGTTAATCGCGTCATTAAAGACATTGTTGCTTTCAGAAATTGAATCAATTTCATTGGTGATTAAGGCGCTAATAATGACATCCATTGTATTAAAGCCATTAAAATTACTTATGTTACTGTGTGACATTAATGGAAAACCAGGGTTGTCAATAATATTTGAATGTGCTGCAAAATTGGGTGGTATACTATTACTGGGATTCCAGTCCAAGTCAATCACCGCATTAAAGGTTTCGTTATCAACAATAGTATTGTGTATAAGAGAGACATCTAAGGAACCAAAAAAACTAAAAAGCCTAGTCGATGTTGGAGTGCCATTATTAAAAAAGACATTACTTTCTATGGTTAAAGACTTTCGTGTCGAAATATTGTAATGACTTAAACCAATCAACCCATCAAAATTATTTTTAAACATGGCATTAGAAATACTCGAATCATTGATTGTTCCAGCTATGACTATTCCAAAATTATTTTCTAATAAATTACAATTAACATTATTACTCCAGCAGGATTGTAAAAAACGCTCCAAGCGAAATTCTGAAGAATCTAAATAAATTATAGAATCTCCGGTATTTCCTTCAACCCAAACTGCATTCATTCTCATTTCGCTAAATTGTGCGTAAATTACAGCTCCTTGTCGTACATTGGTGCTAATTTGGTTGTTTCTAAAACTCACAGGATTACTGTTGTCTCCCAAGCAACCCTGTGAACCACAGGTTTGATGCCCATGTAATCGGATTGTTGCATTAAATGCAAAGATTGCTCCACCATGACCAACCGATAAGTTTGCATCCATACCTGAAAACGAGCCATTATTAGCAGAACCCGTAAAAATAGCAAAATAACAGCCATCAATATAAGCACCGCCGCCTTGTCCCCTAGGGGCAAAACCAGCTCCATTTGCAACATTTGAAATAATGCCACTTTGATTAATAACAGTAACAGAAGAGGCAAAACCGCTACAAAAAACACCCCCACCATAATCCCCTGTATTGCTCAGCACCAATGATTCACTCATGAGTAAATCGGTATCACCTGCCACAATAGCTATACCTGCCCCATGGTTTGCGGTGTTATTTCTAATATCAACGTTTTCTAATAACAATGCTATATTAGAATTATCTGAAAGCAAACCACCGCCGGCACCTGCTGCATTGCTGCCATTAATCAGGCGTAAATTGGTAAAAGTCATGGTTCTTCTGGTAGTAACGCCTTGAATTTTCAACACAGTGTCATTGTTACCTCCATTTATTAAAGACTGATTATTAGGTGGAGGATTAGCCATATTACTGCAATCACTGTAGCCACCTTTTAAAGAAATATCATATTCACCACCAATAACTATATTTTCAAAATAAGTCTTGTTGGTGGCAATTCTAAATTCTACAGGGATGTTAAGCATACCTAATGCCGATTGCGTATAATCATCAATTGCAGCTTGAATAGTCGAATACTGGCATCCACCAGCACCAACTGAACGCCAATTGGTCGACCCCTTTTGCTGATTGTTGAAATCTTTGAAATGCTGTGACAATGCAAGGCTCTCAATGATAATTTTATCCGTTTCAGGGTTTTCTAAAGTTGATGCAAGGGTTAAATTTGTGATGAATAATAAGGCTAATATTTTTTTCATTGAGGTACTCCATTAAAGAAATTTTTAATAATTTTTAAAGCTACACTTATGAAATATTCTTTGAACTATCTTAACTTCTCAAGGGAATATGCTTTTGTTTTCACAAATATAGCTTTAAAAACAATTAAGCTAAGTATTAAAATTTTATGGATTTATTGACTTAAAACATGAGGATTTGTTAATGATTATCTATTTGTTTGGTAATAAAGCCGTAAAATAGCTATACTTTACCTAAATCATAACAATAACAAAAAAATGCTTTACTCATTTAACCACTTCCAACTTGATGTGAAGAATTTTTCTCTTGAACACCATGGTCAAAAAATTGCTGTAGAGCCTCGTGTATTTGACTTGATTGTTTATTTAATACAAAATCAACACCGCGTGGTTACTCGCGATGAATTATTCCAGCAAGTTTGGCACGGGCGCAATGTATTGGATGCAACCCTCAGTAATCATATCAAAGGCGCACGGAGTGTACTTGGTGATAACGGTCAATCACAACACACCATCAAAACCATTCATGGACGTGGTTATCAGTTTATTGCCCAGGCAAAACATAATTCAGTTCAGTCTCAAAGAACAAAGTCAAAAATAAATTTTAAGCCTAAAGTTTTTGTTGCCAGTCTTGTATTATTGTTGGCTTTCATAATTAATAATTTTTACAAAGACCATTCCGACGACAAAATCCCTACGATTGCTGTTTTACCCTTTACAAATAACAATTCATCTCCACAAAACAATTATTTTAGCATCGCAATTGCAGACCAAATCATTGGGCACCTTAACTATTTGCAAAACATCTCAGTTAGACCCACATTATCAATTCGCAAGTACATTAATATAAACGATCCAATTAGCATCGGTAAAGAACTAAATGTTGACTACGTGTTAACAGGAAGCTACCACCAATTAGATGATAAAATACGCTTGAGTATCGAACTTGTTGATGTCAAAACTTCTGAGTTAATATGGAGAGGAAAACAAATTGAGGTGGAAAATGATAATACCTTTAAACTGCAAGATTTAGTTGCCCAAAAGGTTATTGATGGATTAAAAATAAAGTTTTCAAGCTCGGAAATTAAACGCATCAATCAAGACATACCCAGTAATCCACTGGCTTATGAGTACTACTTGCGAGCAGTCGCCTATCCTTATACAATAGATGACAATAAACTTGCTATCGGCATGTTGGCACAATCCCTTGAATTAGATGCGAGCTACGCCTTAACCTATGTGCATTTAGGAGATAGAATTCGTCGCGTTAAACAGTTTAGTTTGCAAGATTTAGCTTTCCACAATTTACCCTTTCAAAAAGCGGAAGAATACTACCAAAAAGCACTACTATTAAATCCAGAGCTTTTAAGTGCCTTATCTAATTTGTCATTTTTATATACTGAAACAAACCGATTAGAACAAGCCGTCGAGTTGGTGAAAAAAATGGTTAAAATTAACCCAAACCATACCGACACTCTTTTTTCCATGGGTTATATTTATCGCTATGTTGGCATGGTCGATGAAGCAATAACCGCAATGGAAAAAGCGGTGAATCTGGACCCACACAACCAACATTACCGTTCACTAATTGGCACTTATTCTAATGCTAAAATGTACCACAAAGCCCTAAAAATGACTGATTTCTACCCTAAAAGTGCATTTACCTTAGGCTGGAAAGGCTTACTTAATCGCCGATTAGGTCACAATGAAATCGCTTTAGATTACTTCAACCAAGTCTTGGAATCCGAAGACAGTGGCTTATGGTCAAATGTGGCAATAATCTTCAAATCATACATCAATGGTAAACCTGAAATAGGGCTACAAGCCATCAAAAAGCTGACCAACCCCGCAGAATCAGATGGCGAAACATTGTATTACCTTTCTTCATACTATGCCTTACTTGGCGACAAAGACAATGCAATAAAAACATTAGAAAAAGCCATAAATGCAGGGTATTATAATTACGCTTTTATGACTTCTAACTCTTATTTTGATAAGATCAAAAATGAACCTCAATTTAAAAATCTATTGAAACAAGCATATCAAAAACACCTAGACATAAAAGAGTCCTTGCTACACTAAAAAGTTCATCAGCTTTTTATTTATACGCCCAAATCATTGTGTATAAACGCAAACTGGATACGATGGTTTTGAAAACTGGTATATGGCTTGTTGATTTTCCTTAAAGTAGGCCTTCAGGCGGTAGCAATACATTGTGTTTGATTTCAAGTTGTTATCAGAGTCACTGCGCCATCCTTTACCACTAATGTTATCCCCTATTCTTTCATCTATATTGGCTATCCTAACCCAATGGTAATTCACCCCTTTAATACTGTGTGTCGGCACACCTCTTTCTAGAGCAACACCGTACTCTATTGTGGCATTGTCGTACCAATTAATGCTTAATGAATGCTTTGTAACATTCACGAGTGTTACTTTTGTTGGAGCTGTAATGCGTGGCCTTCCTCTTTTTGCGATGACCACCTCATTCTTTCTAGAACTTTTGCTGTTTTGAGTACGGTGATCAATTCTTTTTTGTCTTTTAGAGTGGTTTCTAATATAGGTCTCTTCCCTGTCCCTTTGGTTTTAATCATTTTGAGCCACTCGAATCATTTGAACTTCTACTCGTTTACCAAATAATGAATCAACTTCATCAAATTGAGTTTTAGTGGAGTCATTAGCTGCGCTGAGGGTTAAAGGCGTTAATGCCAACAATAATGGTAATGCTATATATATTTTTAAAATTTTCATTTATGTTCTCACGATTAAATTGTTTAATTAAAGGGTGTACAAGTGGCTCTTAACAGTGCCTTGGTGATGGTTTAGGTTTAGCCCAACTGAAAGTGACAAAGCATCAATACTGTAGGGTCCAAGCGTTTTATTGAATGATTTTATGCCTAAATCTAATTTTAGTTTAGCGCGAACAACTGGCAACAATTCAAAATCAAAACCATAAGAAGGTGAATTTAATTGAAACAAAGCGTTATTATTTTTCTTGTTTCTTACTTTAAACTTTTTAATGTTTCGGTCACGAAATAACAACGGCTGAGTTTGCTTATTATTAATCAAGTTATCATTAAACCCAAAAGCATTAAAACCAATTCGACCATTGGTTAAGTTCGCTTCTATGCCTAAATCCACAGTCACTGAACCCGCCCAAACATTGACACCAAGACCAGTAGCACTGCCATTGATCCAGAGAGTTGCTAAATTTCTTTTTTCATTACCTATAATGGGATTAATATCTTGGCTTCTGTTTTCGTCAACTACCGGGCAATCTTTATTGATGTCTTTGCCAGGAATGGAGGCTTTGAAATGACAGGTTGCATACAACTCCAATACAAATTCTTTGCCTTTAAAATATTTATTTTGAGGCAATCCAACCGCTTGATAGGCTGGTCGACCCTTGCTATCAACATCAACTGGAGCAACTGACATAGAAACCTCGGCATAACTGACTTTGTTGCTTGTGCTCGATGATTTATTTGTCTTTTTACCCGCTAATGCCAAAGAGCCTTGATTGAGTGTCGCCTTTTGGTAATAACGACTACGGCCTTTTCCACGAGTTGGTTTTGATGTTGCCTGTGCTTGTTCACCAACAGTAGCCTCACCTAGAACCCTATTATTTAGTGCTTTTGATGAGGCTGAAACAGAAAATGGAAAACGCAACCCAAACCCTGCTCGAATGACGTAGCTAAACTCTAAATAATAACGATCAGTTAAAAATGTCGATTTAGCAATCTCAAGCTCAAAAGTGTCTGTCATTTCCCTACCAATTGTAAAACCTGTTAAAAAGTACTTTTTAGCAAAAACCTTGTTTCTGCTTTGTTTTTTCTTGTCAGATTTACCAACGTATTGAAACGGTGTATAGCTTGCCTTTAGTCCTTGGTATTGACTGGTACTTGTGGCTGTTGAATTCACAAATTGTTTATTGACATTCCATAAGTTTTGTTTCATTTTCTTTTTATAAACCTTGGTAGGCAATACGCTAACAAGTTTTATTTTTCGGTCATCAGAATTTAGCAACACTTCAAGAAGTTGGTCATCATTCATTTGCCTTAATTGTTTAACCATTAATCCATTCTTTACCACTTGGTTAGCTTTACTTCTTGCCAGTTTATTGCGGAAATCCCTGAGGTAAGTTTTTGTCTCTTGAGGAATAACACCTTGTTTACTCATAAAACAGAGTTCCTTTACTGAATCAGGCAATTGCGCACGTTTACACACGCCTTTTTTCATTGAGACATTCATTGTTCGATCAATGATTAAGCGGTCTTTGAGTTGCAATATTAACCCTGCTAGATATTACCGCTCAATTTATGCAGCATAAGAAATTTTAGGATGCTTAAAATAAGATATCACTCTTTGCGGTTGATTTTGTATATCCGTCATGTGTTTTTGCATCTTAATTT
>Ga0256840_1000780_pt1 | contig 31860 bp, 25 predicted proteins | sample 355202metaG_FD_185969 | JGI IMG/M metagenome (GOLD analysis project Ga0256840, IMG submission 185969) | Hydrothermal vent microbial communities from Mid Atlantic Ridge, Atlantic Ocean - 355-202 | ecosystem: Environmental > Aquatic > Marine > Hydrothermal vents | place: Atlantic Ocean: Mid... | reverse complement strand
TTTATTTCACTTGAAGAAAATGTTGATGCACTTATCAGAACAGAAGATCTTCATCCACTTAAATTTGACGAAATTGAAAAAGGTCAAGAAATTAAGGGTGTTATCTCCTTCATCGATGGTAATACTGATAGAATTAGAGTTTCTGTTAAAAAGCTTGAGCGTCAAGAAGAACGTGAAGCTATGGACCAATTTAACAATGAAAATGATAAAGATGATAGCATGACTCTAGGTGATGCTTTTGGTGACTTTAAAAAATAATTATTAACTAAAGTGAAATCTTATATTCCATTTTACCTTGAAGAGATACTTTATGTATCTTCTTCATTTTCTACAGTAGTCGGAGAAATACGACTCATCGTATGCCTCCCCTTACTTTACATAAAACTTAACAAAGGTTATAACCATGTCAAAAAAAACAATTGTTGTTTGTGACCATATTCATCAAGATGGGCTAGATATTTTAGCTAATGACAGTGAGATAGAATTAATAAATGCAGCTGATGAACCAAAAGATAAACTTATCGCTGAGATCATTCCCTTAGCTGACGTGGCTATTACACGTTCTTCAACAGATGTTGATGATGCATTCTTGGCATCAGCTAAAAAAGTTACAGCAGTTGTACGTGCAGGTGTTGGTGTCGACAATGTAGACATCCCTGGTTCATCTAAACAAGGTATCGTGATTATGAATGTACCAACTGCCAACACGATTGCGGCAGTTGAACTCACTCTGACACATATGCTTTCTTGTGTGCGTTCATTCCCTTATGCACATAACAATCTAAAGCTTGACCGTGTATGGAGAAGACAAGACTGGTATGGTACAGAACTGAAAGATAAAAAACTAGGAATTATTGGTTTTGGTAACATTGGTTCACGTGTAGGTAAAAGAGCGAAAGCATTTGAAATGGATGTTTTAGCTTATGACCCATATATTGATTCATCTAAAGCAACTGACCTTGACATTGGGTATACAAAAAACTTTGAAGATATTTTAGCCTGTGATATTATTACTATTCATACACCTAAAAATACAGAGACAGTTGGTATGATAGATACGGCAGAAATTGCTAAGATGAAAGATGGTGTTATTCTTATTAACTGTGCTCGAGGGGGACTTTTCAATGAAGAAGCACTTCTTGAAGGTCTTACCAATGGGAAAATCGCTATGGCAGGAATAGATGTATTTAACAAAGAACCTGCAACGGATCATCCTCTGCTTGACCTTGATAATGTGACTGTAACGCCTCATCTTGGTGCGAACACAAAAGAATCACAGAAAAATATTGCAATTCAAGCTGCTGAAAATGCAATTGCTGCGGCAAAAGGCATCTCATACCCTAATGCATTGAATTTACCTATTAAAGAAAATGAGTTACCTGATTTTGTGAGACCATATCTTGAGCTCATTCAAAAGATAGGACATCTTTCTGCGCAAGTAACTAAGTCAGCTGTGAAATCTATTAAGGTTATGGCAGCGGGTCCTGTGTCTGAGCATTTGGCATCTATGAGTACATTTGCAACAGTTGGTGTACTTACAGAGTCTGTAGGTGATCAAGTAAACTATGTGAATGCAGAATTCGTTGCAGCAGAACGTGGTATCGAAATCACTACAGAGAAAAAACCAAATAACTCTGGTTTTACCAATAAGGTGGGTATTAAATTAACTACTGCTGATGCTACTATCTCTATTGCAGGTACAGTATTTGATGATACGGTTCAGCGCATTATAGAGATAGATGATTATGTACTAGACGTTGAACCCAAAGGTACAATGATATTCTTTAGAAATACAGACACCCCAGGTGTGATTGGAAATGTTGGAAAAATTATGGCAGATAATGGTCTTAATATCTCTGACTTCAGACTCGGTCGTGACTCAAAACAACAAGCACTCGCAGTGGTTCGTATTGACGGACATGTAACTAAAGAAGTAATTGATGCATTACAATCTTTAGGTGCTTGTATTTCTGTGAGTTACGCTACACTTTAAGTTTAAAACTCTAGATACCTTGAGGTATTTAGAGTAACTATGTACAATATCTTCAATTTTTTTTATTAAAAATAGCTAGTTTAATCATAAATTTAGCTTATAATAGTTAAAATATCCCTTATTATATAAGTTGTATTTATATAAAATTGAATTTTGGAGTACACAATGATACTAAAAAAACCACTTATGCTACTTCTCCTAAGCATACCTCTTTTTGCAGGTGTTGAGAATTTAAATCTTAGTACAGCACTTGAAATGTTAAAAGAGAAGAATCTCGAGTTAAAAATATCTAGATTTAATGAACAGATGAAAGCCTATGAGACCAAAGTTGTTGAAGGAAAAAACTATGGAAAAGTTGATATTGCTTTAACTGGTATGCGTTCAAATGATGCAGGCAATGTTTTTGGTTTTAAACTTCAAAGTAGAGAAGCTACATTTGGTGACTTTGGTTTTGCAGAGTTTGATACATCTGGGGCAACAAACCCTTTACCTGTTGCACCTAATGCACTCAATTATCCAGAGGCACGTAACCATTATCAAACAAAAATCTCGTATATGTTACCAATTTATACAGGTGGAAAATTAACTGAGTATGGACGTATTACTAAAGCAATGCAGCGTATGAGTCAGTATGATACACAAAAGTTACTCAATGAAAAAGTCTTTCAAACAAAAAAAGCTTTTTATGATATTTCATTAATACAAAATTATATCTATAACCTTTCTAAAATCATCAAAAATATTAAACACTTAGAAGAAATTATAAAAAATATGGGGAAAGAAGGCTATGCAAAAGAGATTGATGCACTTGAAGTACAAGCAAGACTAGCTGAAGCGCAGAGTATGTATAATCAAGCAAAACTCAATCGTGATTTAGCCTATCAATTTCTTTCTTTTTTATTAGATACAGAAGTGCGTTCTATCGTAAAGGTAAATGATGTCGCACCTATACCTAGAGTGAATATGGATGATGTTGAAAGTAATAATCTAGATATACAAAAAGCAAAACTTGGACTTGAAATTACGCAAATGGCGGTTGGTGTTGAGGAGGCAAACTATCTGCCTACAGTTGGTGCTTTTGGAGAGTATGGGAGTGCTGACAATAGCTTGTGGAATGCATTTGCACAAAAAGATGCTTATACGGTAGGCGTGCAATTGAAATGGAATGTTTTTAATGGTGGTGCAGATGCAGCGAACCTTGAAAAAGCAAAAGTAAACCATTTGAAAGTACAAAATCAAGTGGCACTTGCTAAATCTGGCATAGCACTTAAAGTAAAAAAACTTCAGACTGAAATTTTAAGTAAAAGTGCAGATGTAAAGAGTTATAGCAAACAACTTCAATTCGCAAAAAAAGTATATGAAAATTACAGTTTACGGTATAAAGAGGGTATTGTCTCTATCACAGATGTACTCATAAAACAGTCAAAAGAGTTAGAAATACTTCTGAAGTTACTTTCTGCAAAAAATGAAAGAAATACAAAAGTATTTGAATTAAATAGTATTATTAATATGGGAGAAAAAAGATGAAAACATTTATAAAACTTATGGTGATAACTTCACTACTCACTTCACTTAATGCAGTGGAGATAAACCTTAGTGGTTCAGTCATCTCAGATAATCAAAAAATGCTTACAAGCCGTTATATGGGCTATGTGAAAAATATGGCAGTCTCAGAGGGTGATATTGTTAAAAAAGGTGATTTGATCTATGAAATTGACTCGAAAGAAGTGGAGTCTGCAGAACGTCAAGTCGACCTTGCTATTTCACAAGCAAGACTTGCATTACAGATGAATAAAAATCAATATAACAATGTCTTAATCAATTTGGCTCGTCATGAAAGACTTTATAAAAAAAATATGGTGTCTAAATATGAGTTCGAACAGTTACAATTAGCAGCAAAAAATCTTGCAGATATGGTTGAAATAGCAGAACAACAAGCAAATCAGGCATTGGCAAAAAAAGATGAAGTTTTAAATCAGTATAATTACTTGACAATACTTGCACCAAACGATGGTGTGATAGTTGAAAAGCGATTAAATGAAGGTGAGATGGCAATACCTGGTATGCCAGCAGTTGTGCTCACAGATTTAAGTAAGCTAAAAGTAGTTGCTGAACTTTCTGAGACACAACTCAAATATATTGAAATGGGGAAGGCAGTAGAGATAGAAATTCCCTCTATTGGTTTTGAGACAAAAGGTGAAATTACAGCGATTGTCCCAAACTCAAATCCTATGACACACAAGTTTAAAATTATCATGAGACTTGATCATAAAAGCAGTTCAGTCTATCCAGGTATGTATGCCAAAATTCTTATTAAGTAGGGTAATATGGAAAATAACAAAGAGCAAGTAAAAAAAGAGTATCAAGTTATTAATGTTGCGGGGACACTTGCAAAAGGTTTTTTAAATAATCCTTTGACTGCAGTGTTGGGAGCATTTTTACTACTTATGGGTTATCTTGCACTAAATACGATGCCAAGAGAAGAAGATCCACAAATTGCTATCTCTGGTGGTGCTGTGATTGTCGCAATGCCAGGGGCAACGCCTAAAGAGATAGAAAACATCATTGTAAAACCTCTTGAGCGTAAACTTCGTGAAGTACGTGGTATAGAACATGTTTATGGTATGGCAATGGATAACGTTGGTATTGTAAATGTTATGTATTATATAGGTGAAAACAGAGAAGATTCTAACCTAAAACTATATGATAAAGTGATGCAAAATATGGATTCTATGCCAAAAGGTGTGATGCAACCATTGATTAAACCTTTTGATATAGATATAGATATTCCTATTATTACGGTGGCATTTTATCCTAAAGCAGGAAAAGGTGTTGGTGATGTACAACTCTTTGATAAGGTACGTGAAGTACAGCAGCATATTAATGCAGTAGAATACGTAGCAAAAACGACACTTAAAGGTGCACGTAGAGCACAGTATAATATTGAAGTTGACATGGGTAAACTTTCTGCATATCATCTTTCACTTGGACAGATTATGCAGGCCGTTCAATCGGTGGCAGTAGATGTACCAGATGTCAAAGGTAAAACGAGTGATGGCAGATTGGTCATTTTTGGTGTTAAAAATGCTATAGAAAATGTTGCAGATGTAGGTTCAGTCATTGTAGCGCAATATATGGGCTCACCTATTTATCTTCGTGATGTTGCAAGCGTGACACATGGTATTGATATCCAAAACTTCCAAACAGCAAAAATACTTTTGAAATCGGAGCATAATGCAACATTGGGTGAAGAAAGTAATCAGATAACTATGACGGTAGCAAAACTTGCAGGTACTAATGCTGTTTTTGTGGCGGAAGATGTTGTTAAAGTACTGGAAGAATATCAAAGTGATTTTGACGAATTAGGTATTGGATACTTGATAACTAGAAACTATGGTGAACGTGCAAATGAGGCTGTAAATGAATTGATGAGTCACTTACTTATCACTATTGTGATTATCGCACTGATGCTTGTTTTTGCACTAGGATGGAGAGAATCACTTATTGTAACATTTTCTGTACCAGCTATTTTGGCAGTGACACTTTTTACCGCATGGATGACGGGCCAAACAATGAACAGGATTACACTCTTTGCACTCTTGCTCTCCTTAGGATTGCTGGTGGATGCCGCGATTATTGTCATTGAAAATATTCATAGACACTTACACAGTCATGGTGTAGAAGACAAGAAAATGGAAGAGATACTCATAGAAGCGACGGATGAGATTGGTGCGCCTACAAACATTGCGACATTGGCTATTATCTTAACGATGGTACCTATGGCATTTGTTGGGGGAATGATGGGTTCATTTATGAAACCAATTCCTTATAATGTACCTGTAGCACTTGTTGCTTCTTTGTTCGTGGCATATATATTTACACCTTATTTGAGTTTAAGACTTTTGAAAAAACCTGAGCATGGTGATAAGCATCATAAAGAGAAAGAAATGGAAAATGAAGAGAAAAAAGAAGGATCAAAATAATGAAAAATCTTGAAAGTTTGATTTATAATATTCTCAATAGCAAAATGAAGAAAAAGCTTGTTGTTACGTTAACGGCTGCGGCGTTTTTCTTATCACTTATGATGTTCCCTACAAAGATGGTACTAGCAAAGATGTTACCAGGTAAAAGTGCCAATACATTTTCAATATATGTCGATACACCTGCAGGTTCTTCCATAGAACAAACGAAAAAAGTGAGTGCTTGTGTCATAGACTTTTTGAAAAAAGAGAAAGAAGTGATGAACTTAGAACTATTCTTAGGTCAGGGTATTCCTCTTGATTATGCAGGACTTGTGAAAGGTGCGAGCATGAAGCGTACAGAGAATGTTTCAGAGATTTCTGTTAATCTTACAGACAAGCATCACCGTGAAGAACCATCATTTCTTATGGTGCAACGCTTAAGACCTGCTATACAAGAAGCATGTGTACCGTTAGTAAGAGGTACAAACATTAAGTTTATTGAACAGCCATCTGGACCTCCCACACTTGCTTCCATCGTGGTTGAAGTACATGGTGAAAACCTCTCTAAAATAAGAGAGCTGGCTGTAGATGTAGCTGATGCACTTTCAAATACTGAAGGTCTTGTAGATATAGACATCATGGCAGATGAAAACTTTGAAAAATATGAGCTCATTCCAGACAAAGAAAAAGTGGCACGTTCAGGATTGTCTGTCAAACAGGTGAATAATATTCTTTATCTTGCATTTGAAGGAATGGTGATTGCGCATAAGAATTCTAAAAATTCACCTGATCAGATTAATATATTTTTAATCCTTGATAACGAAAGTAAGAAGTTGTCAAAATCAAATGTAGATTCACTACAAAGTAAACTTTCATCGCTTAATCTTATGAATATGAGAGGAATGATGGTGCCACTTTCAGAAGTGGTGAATATAAGAAAAGTTAGATCTAATTTTATGATTATGCATAAAGATCTCTCTCGTATGACCAATGTTATTGCTGAGACAGATATGGTATCACAAGTTTATCCATTGTTGGAAGCTAGAGATGTGTTATTAGAAAAATTTGAAACCGATTATGTTATTACTAAAGCAGGTTTCTCTACGTACATGTTTGACTTCACGCTAGAAGACAGAGAAACACATGAAAAGTTTCTTATTCGTTGGGACGGTGAAATGAAGGTAACACTTGATACCTTTAGAGATTTGGGTGGCGCATTTATTTCGGCATTGATTCTTATCTTTTTACTCTTAGTAATCTACTATAAGAGTTTTGCGATTTCAGGGATTGTACTTCTTGGGTCATTCCTTTCTCTTATTGGGGTGATAGTTGGACACTGGGTAGCAAACTGGTTTACTACGGAAACATTCTTTTTAACTGCAACATCCTTGATAGGGTTTATTGCACTTATTGGTATCTCTTCTAGGAACTCATTGTTGCTCATTGACTTTGCTAAGTCTTTGATGGAGTGCGAGGGTATGGAGAAAAAAAGAGCCATCGCTGTAGCTGCTGCAACACGTGCTAAACCTATTGCTTTGACGGCAGTTGCTATTATCTTAGGGTCTGCGTTACTAGCAGGTGATCCTGTCTTTGGTGGGCTAGGTGTAGCCCTTATCTCTGGTACGGTCGCTGCTGTGTTTGTATCGCTTCTTTTTGTACCTGTTTTGATGGACAATTCAAAAGCAATGGATTTCGATAAAAATGCACAGTGTGATGGAAAACATCCAGACAATATATCGATTAGAAAGTAACACATTTTTAACATAGGCTCAGAATGAGCCTATGTAACTCCTCTCTAACTTACATCATGAAACTCCTTTACCCCATTCAAATCATCTATTAGCTATAATCATTTATTATTTTTTAAGGAGCTACAATGGCTACAATCGGAATGGGTGACATCAAAAAAGGTGCAAGACTAGAGATAACAGGGAATCCCTATAGAGTAACAGAGTTTCAACATGTGAAACCAGGAAAAGGTGCGGCATTTGTACGAATGAAAATCAAAAACCTTTCAACAGGTAAAGTGATAGAAAAAACAGTACACGCTGGTGATAAATTTGACGTACCAGAACTTGAACAAAAAACGATGCAATACCTTTACGATGATGGTGAAATGCTTCAGTTTATGGATACCACAACGTATGACCAAATAGGGCTCACACATGAACAAGTAGGTAAAGATACCTTTGACTTTATGATAGATGGTATGGAAGCTGATATACTGTTCCATGATGGTAAAGCCATCTCAGTAGAAATAGCACAAACTGCGACTTACACAGTAGTAGAAACACCACCTAATTTTAAAGGTGACTCTCAAGGTGGTAAAAAGCCAGCTACACTTGACTCTGGCGCGGTAGTACAAGTGCCATTCTTTATCTTAGAGGGGCAAAAGATTGTTGTAGATACGGTAGACGGTAAGTACTTAGAGAAAGCGAAATAGAAATTTCAATAATAGTGTAAGGTTAATTAGCATTGTTTAGTTTTATTAATGCTAATTTAAGTTCTGATACACTGATAAAGTAATAGATAAAGGCAGAAGTAGATGGCATCATTTGGAAAAGTTATTGAATTAGAAAAAGAATTAAAAAATTTCCCTCACTTAGAGATAGTATTTAAGTATTTAAACGACGCTATAAGAAAAGATACTGAAATCAATAGACGTATTATGGCTTATAAAGTCAATGAGCACCAACGAATAATCTTATCAAAAAATATATTTGCAATAGAGCAGTCGTACAACACAAAAGAATGGTCAGAAGAGTTATTTTTTGAATCACATGTAAAATATGTTGATATTCAATGTATTATATATGGTGAAGAGATGATTGAGGTTAAAGATATAGACCTTCTAACACCAAAAACAGAATATAACAAAGAAGATGATTATACTTTATATGATGTAACGACAAAAAGTAGTAAACTTATTCTTTCCAATGCTGATATTGGTATTTTTTTTCCAAGAGATGGACATATGCCAGGAATGAAAGTTACATCTTCATCTCAGGTTTTTAAGACAGTTGTAAAAGTGCCATATAAATTTTTCTAGATAGAAGCAGGTTATAGGTTGTAACGCTACTTCTTCTTTCTAAACACACGTTGGGCATCTTTTACCATAGCATCGGGTATGGTAGCAATAGTCATAAATTCTGTCATTTGCAGTAGTGGATACATATATGAGATGTAGTATTTAGGGTCAAGAATCATGGCTTTACCATCTTCAATGAGAACAGGGAAAGGAAGCATCCCCGCATTGCTTCTACCGATACGTTTTGTAAACTTTCTTGTTCTTTTCCCTAGTTTAATACCTATAAGTGTTGAGCCATTTTCTAATGTCTGTGTGAAGACTACTTTTTTGTTGTCTTTAATACGTTCGAGTAAGTCGTCTCCTGAAGCCACCTCTATCATATCTTGATAGTGTGGCATACCATTCATAAATTGGTAGTTAGGTAAAAGTTGGAATTTGAGTGCATCTTTAGAGTTTTTTAGAGCAGGAAAGTTTTCTATGATTTTGACTAAAAGTTTGTTGGCTACTTTTTCATCGAAGTCATTTTGTAAAAACCCTTTTGTAAGGTAGAGAGGGTTAGTGATACTAATACTTTTTTCTTTGGTGTCTACAAGTACACGTAAGGTAGCCATAAAACCTCTGTTTGGCTTGCTAGCAAGGGTAAGTAAAGAGGTGTCCGTAAAGACAACAGAAATGAGTGTACCTTTTTTGTTAACAGGGGCAGAAACGAGTACTATAAATCCAGCATCTTTAAGATGTGCTTTGACTTCTGTGACTTCCATATATGCACCACGCAAGTAGGCAGATATACGTCCATGGTTTACTTCTCCTATGCGTGTGTTAGTGGAGACTTTTCCTTTTTTAATATGATCAAATCTGTGTGCTATGTAGCCAGGTGGTACACGTTTTGAAAACTTGATGCTTCTGTCCTCTGAACTAGAGCCTTTTATCTGTACTGCTTTAGGGGGTTTTGGCACGGTAGGAAGTGTAATCTTGATTTGTTTTCCCCCTGTGTTTATCACCTGTAACTGTTTGCTTTTTGTGTCAGTGTGTGTTGAGGGCTTAATGACTTTAACTTTTTTTGCGGGTGATAATGTAATGTTAGATGCTATAGTTTGTGCGGATTTTTTTACAACCTTACTAGACATGGTAGCTTTTTTTAGTAGGGGGTTGACATTTTCAACAGCTTTCATACCAAAGGTTTGAAGTAAGCTAGGTATTTCTGTGTCGAGCTTCTCTATGAGTGCTAGACGAGCAGGGTCTGTTATGTTAAGCGTGTCAGACCAGTTATGTAGTCTAAACATACCAACGACAACAGTATTAGTCTCTTTTCTGATGTACATATACATAGTACAAGGTGCAAATATCCCAGCTTCTGGTCTTGCACCTTCATTGTCAAAAATACCGTAGGAAAACTCCAAGTGGCAAAGTGAGTATGTCCAAAAGGCATCATAGTCACTTAGTATTTCCTCGGCATCATCTGTAGCTTCCATAAAATTATGATAGCCTGCGATGAGATAGCCTTTATCTATAAATGCCAACTCAAAATTATTTTGAAACTCATCGATGAAGTCATCAATGTCTTCTGGTCTTTCAAACTGGTATTTAAAGTTTATCATGGTTTGTTTTGGGAGTGTATCATAGTTTAGTATGGATTTTGTACCTGCTAACTCGTTTTCTATCATGGTATCTAGTGGGTGAAATGTTTCAGTAAATTTTTCTCTTACTTCTTTGTTTTTGATGTCCAATATATCTAGCATAACTTTTGGTTGTAGATGACCAACATGGGTCACATTTTCATCTAATTTTTTATGTATGAGCATATTAAATGGTCCAAAACCTGCAATACGAGGGTCGATGTTGAGGAGAGGAAGCATGATATTATCATTGACTACAGGCATAAAAGATAGTACATCAAGTACTGTTGTACCCCATTTTGTTTCATATTGGTCATTGACTCTTTTATGTGGGTCTGTTAGTTTAAAGCCTATTGTTTTTAGTTTTGTTTCTACAAGAACATTATATTTCTCTTGAATGTCACCTTTTATGGTATAGAAAACTGCCAGTTCTTTTTGCTTTGTGTTATTGCTGTCACTTGCATGAGATAGAGTGAAGGGGAGTAGAAAGAGGGTTGTTATGTATAAAAGCTTTTTGATAGCCTTATTTTTAGTAACATTCATGGACATCCTTTGGACAAGTATATTCTTATAGGATAACATATGAGCTATAAGTATGATAAATGTAAATTATGATTTTTGTACACTAAAATTGAAAAGCTACGAAAAGTTACGGATATTTTAAGTGTGGTGGAAGAAAGTGCGGAGTGGAAAAAGATTGAAGTATAAGAAGAAAAATCTTTACTTATACTTCAGACAAATGATTAGTTATTTGAGATAGTCTTTACTGAATCATTTGTATTTTCAGATACCGACTTTACTGAGGCTGCTGATTCAGTTGAAACTGTTTTAGCCGTATCAGATGCATTTGTTGCTACTGATTCTACAGAAGCTCTTGAGTCATTAGACGCTGTTTTTACAGAGTCGTTTACATTGGTTGCTACAGACTTAACAGAATCTTTAGAATCTGTAGAAAGTGTATTTGTTGTACTGTTGATGTCGTTTGAAACAGTTTTTACAGAATCTCTTGTGTCATTAGATACAGTTTTAGCTGTATCGCTTGCGTTTGTCGAAACTGTTTTAACAGAAGCTGTAGAATCGTTAGATACAGTTTTTACAGAGCTAGTAGCATCCGTAGATACAGTTTTGATTGAGTCTTTTACATCTGTACTGATAACAGTACCAGAATCTTTCATATCTGTAGTTGTTGTTTTAAGTGAATCTTTTGCATCAGTAGAAAGTGTAGTAGCAGATGTACTCATATCGTTAGTAGTATTCACTTCCATTGTTTTAATGTCATCAGAAACTTTGATTGAAGTGTCTTTAGCATCGGTACTTACTGAAGTTACAGTTCTTTCAGCAGACTTTGAAGTTTCAACTGCTCCGTCTTTCATTGCTGTAACGCTATCCTTAGCATCTTTACTCATTGAAATGGCTGCCTCTTTCATATCTTTGAACATATCTCCAAAGCTAAAATCTGCTTGCACACTTGTTAATAATGCTGCAGTTGCAACACTTGTCATAATTATTTTCTTCATAGTGAATCCCTTTTTTATTTTGATAGAAGAATTATATATAAACTTATGTTAAAGATAACTTAAAGTTCATTATAAATAATATAATAATAGCTTATATTATAGAATATAAGCTTATTTAGTTACATAGAATAAAATTATGAGTTGTTAAGAAAATCGAAAATGGCATAAAAGGAAAGATAGAGAAATAAATAGTAGCTAGGGAGTCTAGCTACTTGAGGGAAACTTATTTTTTCAGTTTCATGTGCTTTGCATACTCATCAGAAGAGATTGTTTTAACAGAATCGTTAGTATTTTCAGAAACTGATTTAACAGAAGCCGCAGAGTCTGTAGAAACAGTTTTTACAGCTGAACTAGCATTTGTATTTGTAGATTCAACAGAAGCTCTAGCATCAGTAGAAACAGTTTTAGTTGCATCGTTAGCATTTGTTGCAACAGTGTTTACAGTATCTTTAGCATCAGTAGACACTGTTTTAATAGAAGCAGAAGAGTCTGTAGAAATTGTTTTAACAGAAGATGTAGAGTCGTTAGAGACTGTTTTAGCAGTGTTGCTAGCATTTGTAGAAACAGTGTTTACAGAATCTTTAGCATCGGTAGAAACAGTTTTAACCGCATCCGTTGTGTCTTTAGAAACAGCGATAGCAGAATCTTTCATCTCTTTAGATGCAACAGTTGCTGAATCTTTGAGATCTTTCGTTGTGTTAGTCATAGCATCTTTTGTGTCTGTAGATACAGAAACAACAGCATCTCTTGAGTCAGTAGAAGTTGCTACTTCAGCAGTTTTAAGATCATCAGATACTTTAACAGAAGTGTCTTTAGCATCAGTACTCACGGCAGTCACTGTTCTTTCAGCAGATTTAGAAGTTTCAACTGCACCATCTTTCATAGATATTACAGAATCTTTAGCATCTTTACTCATAGAAACGGCTGCTTCTTTCATATCTTTAAACATGTCTCCAAAACTGAAGTCAGCCTGTACAGATGTTAAGAGTGCAGCTGCGGTTATACCTGTTGTAAGTATTTTTTTCATTGTTATCCCTTTTTTAAAATTATTTGAAAGAGTACTAAATATTATATTAAGTATAACTTAAATTGAATAATAAATCATAATATTATCAAATATATAAATATATATGGCACAACTTTTTATTACTAAAAGTGCCTCGAGATATAATGTAGGGTTGTTAAAATTAGAGAAAGGCATAAAGAAGTGTTTATGCGGTGAGAGAAATGCATAAGTTTCTCTCGAGATTGAAGGTATAATTAGTTGCTGATTGTTTTAACAGAATCGTTAGTATTTTCAGAAACTGATTTAACAGAAGCCGCAGAGTCTGTAGAAACAGTTTTTACAGCTGAACTAGCATTTGTATTTGTAGATTCAACAGAAGCTCTAGCATCAGTAGAAACAGTTTTAGTTGCATCGTTAGCATTTGTTGCAACAGTGTTTACAGTATCTTTAGCATCAGTAGACACTGTTTTAATAGAAGCAGAAGAGTCTGTAGAAATTGTTTTAACAGAAGATGTAGAGTCGTTAGAGACTGTTTTAGCAGTGTTGCTAGCATTTGTAGAAACAGTGTTTACAGAATCTTTAGCATCGGTAGAAACAGTTTTAACCGCATCCGTTGTGTCTTTAGAAACAGCGATAGCAGAATCTTTCATCTCTTTAGATGCAACAGTTGCTGAATCTTTGAGATCTTTCGTTGTGTTAGTCATAGCATCTTTTGTGTCTGTAGATACAGAAACAACAGCATCTCTTGAGTCAGTAGAAGTTGCTACTTCAGCAGTTTTAAGATCATCAGATACTTTAACAGAAGTGTCTTTAGCATCAGTACTCACGGCAGTCACTGTTCTTTCAGCAGATTTAGAAGTTTCAACTGCACCATCTTTCATAGATATTACAGAATCTTTAGCATCTTTACTCATAGAAACGGCTGCTTCTTTCATATCTTTAAACATGTCACCGAAATCAAAATCGGCTTGTACGCTCGTTAACAATGCTGCTACTGCAACAGAAGTTTTAATCATTTTTTTCATGGTCTATCCCTTTAGTTTATTTTTAGATAATAGAATTATAGTCAGTTTTATATTAAATTTAACTTATAGTTATAATAATGATAAGCTATATGAATTAATATTAGTATAATTGAAGAAAATATAGTTGATATATTTATAGATTTATATTATATATGTAGAAAAGAACAGAAATGGAGGCATTCACTTACTATAATATATAAATAAGAAAATCATGCGTATTAAGTATTTTTAGGAATCATCTTATTTAAATAAATTGCATTATATATTATATATATAAATAATTACTTAAAGTAGTATATATTTATTATATTAATTGATATTTTTATAAAAAGTAACAAATGTCTAAGTATAGATATTTTATAAAGTATAGGCTTATTATACGTGCTTTAGAGATAATTTGATACAATGCTAATATTAAAGTCAAATGTATGGTTCAATATTTTTGATGTATTATAAGGAAAGGGAAGACAAATGAAAAAGTTATTGGCAGGTTTTGTGTCAGTGCTCACTTTAGGATTTTCTGCTGAGTATACACAGGCAGATAGAATTTTAGACATGCAGAAAATGGCACAGGCGATGCAAGATATTCAATCTGGATTTTTTTACAACAATCTCGACATTGTAAAAGCAGGAGCAGAAGATCTTAAAAAAACAATTATAAAAATAAAACAAACCACCCAAGAGGTAAATAATAAAGATGTCTATGAAAGATGGATGAATAATAACACTGCAATGACAAAGCGCCTGCAAAGAGATATTGCAAGTCGTACAGATATTATCATCAAACGTTTTGAAAATGGTGATCCGAGACAGGCATTACAAGAGTATAGTAAAATTACAGAGAAATGTATGAAATGTCATATTAGTTTAAGAAAATGGTAAGGGATTGAAATGAAAAAAATTATAATCGTAGCATTGCTACTTAATATATGGAGTCATGCGGGTGATATAACGTTAACTGGTACTGTCGTTTCTGATGGGCAGAAAATGATAGGTAGTCGTTTTATGGGATACGTAAAAAAAGTATTTGTCCGCATTGGTGATAAAGTACAACGTGAAGATGACCTCTATGAGATGGAGTCAGCAGAGTTTGATATGATGAAGTCTCAAGCAGACCTTATGTTAGAACAATCAAAAATTATTGTTGAATACTGGCGTGAAAAGTTACGTAAAGTAAATGTAAGAAGGGCACGTAATAAAAACAAAGATGTCAGTGAAATTGACATTGCGGACATGGTAGACTTGGATTCACAAGCTGCAAACATTGAGACAATGTTAGAGTCTATGCAGGTGATGGTGAAGGAAGCTAACATTAAAGCCAAGCAAATGGCAAGTACCTATAATTATATTAAGATGAAAGCACCATCTGATGGTGTGGTTGTTCAGAAAAATATTAAAGTCGGTGATATGATTATGCCAGGAATGTTGACAATCATGATTGTGGATACAGAAAACTTAGAGATTGAAGTTTCTATATCTGAGAGTATTATCTCTAAAGTAAAAGTTGGGAAGAAAGTACCCGTTGAAATTCCTTCTATCAAATACAAAACTATGGGGATGATTCATGCGATTGTTCCCGATGCAAACCCTATGACGCATAAAATTAAAATGCGTATTCGTTTCGACAGAGGGACAGATAACATTTTCCCTGGTATGTATGCAAAAGTTACGATTAAAGATTAAGTATTTATCTCAAAAATGGGAGTGATGTAGCTTTTACATTGCTCTTATATCACTCAGAGTAACAGTCTTACACTTCTTCCACATATATCTATTTAATTTATCATTATCATAGACTATATTTATTACAATTTATTATCACAGTATACAAAAAGGAATAATAATGAATAAATTAATGTTAATAGCTTTAGTCTTATCGGTATGTGTATGTGGATTGTTTGCAGTTGAGAATGCAAGTGTTGTAACAACTAAAAACAGTACAGTGAACTATACGATGAAAGGCAATGTCTCGGAGACATATGGTCTTATGATGGATAAGCCTATTAAAGCATTAGGCTACCGTTTACCAGATCCTCGTAAGGGTGTTAATGATGTCTATGCTAAACAATATGGTTCTACAACTTTAGAAGTCTTAAATTTTATGACTATCGTAAATGACAAAAAAGTGAAACCACTTTTAGAAATAGACCCAAGACTTGCAGGCTTTAACCCTTTTAATCTTGTGGCCTATAAACATAAGAATAAAGATGAGATGGTTGTATCTCATTTAACGGCATCTGTGATTATCGAAATGCTTGGTATTACAGATACGACAGTCATTTCAGAATATACAAAACTTATGGATGAACTAGATGGGTTAGTGTCTAAAACATTTTCAAATGCACAGGTGAGTCACCATACATATAATGAGGCATTGGTGGATACAATGATGCACTTTGAAATGGCATTTGAACGTCCAGAAGATTTAGATGACTTTATTGATGAGATTCAAGAGAAAGTAGAAGATACCTTTACACAAAAAGGGTACATTATGGCAGGTTTCTTTGATTATAAAATGGGTAAATCAGATTTACTTCCATCGTATGATGCATTTTGGACATTCTCTCTTTGTCACTTCCCATACTCATACACAATCTTTGACAATGAAGGTGCAATGCCAGAAGCTGCAGTATTTGCGCCATGTACCATGTATATGTACATTAAAAAAGATACCAATACTCTTGTAATGGGTATGCCAAGACTTGCAAACTGGTCTAAAATTTTTCCAATAAAAGATAAAAAGCGAGTAGATTTTCTTCAAAAATTAGATGCGGATATTCCAGCTACTTTTGAAGCAATTGGGTTCAAGAAAAAATAACTATTAGGAGTTGTTATGGCAAGTGTACTTTTACCATTAGCAAAAGGTTTTGAAGAACTCGAAGCAGTGGCATTGATAGATACGATGAGAAGAGGTGGCATTGAGGTACGGGTGGTTTACTTAGAAGATGAACTTCAAAAAGAACTTGTGTTGGGGGCGAATGGCATTACAATTCAAGCAGATATGTCGATTAAAAATGTCATCTCAGATGATTTTGACATGATGGTTCTTCCTGGTGGATGGGGAGGTACGTATGCATTGGCAGAAAATGTAAGGGTCATAGAGTTGTTACAAGAATTTAAAGCAAATAAAATAGTAGGTGCAATGTGTGCAGCACCATATGTACTTAAAAAAGCAGGGGTTCTTGGCAAAGACTATACGTGCTACCCAGGCGCAAAAGATGAAATAGACCATGTAGGATACAGAGATAATGCTAAAGTAATTACAGATGGTAATGTCATTACCTCTCAAGGTCCAGGTACTGCAGTATGTTTTGGGCTAGCTATCATAGAAAGATTGGTAGGAAAAGAGTCGATGAAGGCAGTGAAAGAAGGTATGCTACTAGACTATTGTTAATTGGTGATATTTATGTTAAAGGTTTATTGGTTAAAATATAACTTATTTTAATACAAGGGAAAACTGTGAAATATATATATATATTGATATTTTTTAGTGCATGTTTATTGTCAAATGAGTATGAGGTTGGGTATGGTTATAAAGTAAATGATAGGTTACATATCAGTGGATATATATCTACAGAATATAGTGTTGGAAATGGATATAATAAATTTGAATTTGATGATTTTGCATTATTAGCATATGGTAGTTTAAGTCCCAAATTTTCTTATTTTGTAGAACTTGAAGCTTCCTCTTTGTATAGTTATGATTTTGGTACAAGGGTAAGTCATAAAAATATGATAACACATGTAGAACGTGCATATGTAGATTATAGCGTTTCAAACACATATAAAATACGTTTAGGTAAACAAATTACTCCCATAGGGTATTGGAATTACGAGCCAATTAATGTGTTACGTGACACAACTTCAAATCCTGTGTATAGTTATAGAATGTTCCCTAAATTATTGAGTGGAATAGACTTATATGGTAGTGTTACTGAAGACAACCATTTTAATTACCATGTGTTCATTCAAGCCAGCAAAGATTTAGATGAAGAGGCTCTCAATATTAAGAGTGTCTATTTTTATGGGTTATCATTAAATTATGACATAAATACTTTTGCATCATTGGGTGGCTCCGTTGGAAATTATAAAATTAGAAATACAAACCAGATTGTAAGTCTCTTCCAATTCAATGCCAAATATAAGAATGATGTAGGTGAAATAAAGACAGAGTTTGCATATAATAGTGTAAATGATGATACATTAAATACAAATAAACAGAGTTTTGTTGGATATTTACAAGGGAAGTATAATATTAATGAAAAACATGCGTTGATAAGCCGTTATGAATATATTAATGAAGAGGATATAAGACATATTGCAATATTGGGGTATAGTTATCGGCCTATATACGCGGTATCATTAAAGGCTGAATATCAAGTACATCCAGATGCTCTACACGACAAGATACTGATGTCTTTTTCTATTTTATTTTAGGAATACCCTTGAGATACTTACTTATCTTAATTATTCTTGTAGGTATTTTACATGCAAAAGAAGATGTTAAGATTAAAATATCGGTATCTTCTTCTTGCAAGCTAACGACACTAGATAGAATGGAGATAAAGGAAATTTTTTTGAAAAAAAGAGAATATTTAGATGGAGAGTTGATTATTGTTTTAGACAATCCTGATAAGCTTGTCTATAGACAGTTTGTCAAAATTTATATACACAAAACAATTAGAGAAATGAAAGCGTATTGGATGAGAATGTTATTTACAGGTAAAACGATTCCTCCAGAGAAACTATTACTAACAAAGTTTAACAAAGATAACGATAATATGTGTTATATAAGTTACTTTAGAAAAAACACTAAACTGAAACACTGGAAGACACTAGAGATTAGATAAAAAAGGTATTGAATGTTTTATCCAAAAATAAAAATAGTTCATAAATTAATTATCCCCCCATTGTCAGCATTTATTTTAGGTCTTTTATTTATTTTTTTGATGGTTTCTGAAATTCATGGAGTACAAGATAAGATACAAAATCTTGAGGTAAACTTGATACCTTCGGTGGAAAAATCTACTCAAAACCTCACACAATTAAAAAATATTTCTGAGAAATTTGTATTTGCAATCTTAGCCTCTGAAATTGATATGTTACCGACAAGTAAAGATGCACAGAATATTGAAGAAAATTTAAAAGCCATTATTGAAAATAGATCATTGGAAATGGTTCAGTATCCAAATATTGTAAAAAGTTTTAAAAGTTATTTTACTTTTGCACATAGACAGGCTAAAAGGATGATAAGTCATTCTGAGTATGAAGCAAGTGCATCAGAAGCATTAGATTTAATGAAGCAATATAAAAATATTGAAAATGATTTTTTAAATATAAATAAATATTTAAAAAATCAGATTATGGTCAATACCAAAGCGGTGAAAGAGATTACAAGTCAAATTATTGACTTTACTATTGTATTTATGGTTATATTCGCCTTTTTCCTTTTTACAGTTTCCTATGTAGTGTATACAGATTTTAATCATAAGTTTAGAATACTAAAGACTAAATTAGAAGAATTGGATGTCTTAAATAAGGATGATAATATCAATTTAAATCTTGATGAATTATCAATGCTTTCCATGAAGATTAATCATAACATAGAAACATTTAAAAATTTAGAAAAAGAGAAAAATGAGATTGAATATCTTGCAAACCGTGACCAATTAACGAATTTATTTAACCGTCGATATATCGAAATAGTACATACGGCAATAAAAAAGAACCAAGTAAACTTTGGAGTAATGATACTGGATATTGATTTTTTTAAAAGAATTAATGACACTTATGGCCATGATATTGGAGATGCAGTTTTAGTCAAATTTGCACATATTTTGAAGGACTATACACGCGAAGATGATATTGTAGTTCGTTATGGTGGAGAAGAATTTGTAATTATTATGCAAAATATTTCTGAAAAGATTCTTTTTACAAATGCAGAACGTTTGAGAAAGACTATTGAAATGACAGATTTCCCAAAGATAGACAAGGTGACAGTTAGTATAGGATTGGCGTTTAATACAGAAAATTATGATATTTATGAAAGCATTAAATATGCTGATGTTGCACTATATCAAGCAAAAGAATCTGGACGTAACAAGGTTATAGTGTATCTATGAGTCTTCAGGTATATTTCAATCAAAATTTACCAAACCTTTGCTATATTAAAATCACTAGATATGCAAAGGTACACTATGTCGGAAGAACCAAAATCTAAACCTCAATTTACTCATTTACATTTACATACAGAGTACTCACTACTCGATGGTGCAAATAAAATAAAAGCCCTTGCAAAAAAGATTAAAGAACAAGGTATGACCTCGGTAGCGATGACTGACCACGGAAATATGTTTGGGACGATTGACTTTTATAATACTATGCGTAAAGAGGGTATTAAGCCTATTATAGGGATGGAAGCGTATGTCCATAATCAAGAAGAGCTCGATGACAAATCTGTACGTCAGCGTTTTCACCTCTGTTTATATGCGAAGAATGATGTAGGGTATAAAAACTTGATGTACCTTTCTTCACAGGCGTACATCAAAGGATTTTATTATTACCCACGTATTAACTGGGATTTACTGAAAAACAATTGTGAAGGACTTATCTGTTCCTCTGCTTGTTTACAGGGTGAAATCAACTGGAACCTTAATTTGTCTGAGCGTAACATTAAATTTGGTGCTAAGGGGTATGAGGAGGCTAAAAAAGTTGCATTACGCTATAAAGAAGCCTTTGGTGATGACTTTTACTTAGAACTTATGCGTCATGGTATTGGTGATCAGCACCGCATAGACAAACAAATCATTCAGCTTTCACAAGAGACAGGTATCAAGATAGTGGCGACTAACGACACCCACTATACCAATCAACCTGATGCAGATGCCCATGAGGCGTTTATGTGTATTGCGATGAACAAACTCTATGATGACCCTAACCGCTTGCGTCACTCGGTACATGAGTTTTACGTGAAGTCACCAGAACAAATGTCTGCTTTATTTGCAGATATTCCTGAAGCAATAGAAGCGACACAAGAGATAGCAGATAAATGTAACCTAGAGATAAAACTAGGGGACCCTACGCCACCTAACTTCAAGTTTGCCAGACAAAGAGCAGCAGAATCAGGGATAGAACTGCCACACCCTGATGTTGAGTACTCGCTAGAAAATGACATTGTACTTTTTGTAGAAGAGTCTAAACGAGGACTTGAAAAACGTCTTTCCATTGTTCCTTCTGAGAAGCATCAAGAGTATAGGGATAGGTTACAAGTAGAAATGGACATAATTAATTCTATGAAATTCCCAGGGTATATGCTTATTGTCTGGGATTTTGTAGATGCAGCCAAGCAGATGGGTATTCCTGTGGGACCAGGACGTGGGTCTGCTGCGGGTTCATTGGTAGCATTTTCGTTGGAGATTACCGATATAGACCCTATGCCGTATGGATTGCTCTTTGAGAGGTTTCTTAACCCTGAACGTATCTCGATGCCAGATATTGACATGGATTTCTGTCAAGCACGTCGTCAAGAAATACTTGACTATGTAGTAGACAAATATGGCAGACATAATGTTGCCCAGATTATTACCTTTGGTAAGCTACAAGCGAAAGGTGTTATTCGTGATGTTGCTAGGGTACTTGACATGCCATATTCTAAGGCAGATGCAATGGCAAAGCTCATTCCAGATGAGTTAGGTATTGACCTTAAAGGTTCTTATGAAAAAGAACCTAAAATTAAAGAGTTATTAGAACGTGACCCTCAGGCACAACGTACGTGGGAATACGCACTTGCACTTGAAGGGCTAAACCGTAATGCAGGTACGCACGCAGCGGGTGTTGTTATTTCTAATGAAGCACTTTGGCAAAAGACACCACTGTTCAAACCTACAGGACTCGATACCCTCGCAACGCAGTACTCTGGTAAGTACGTTGAAGATGTCGATTTGATTAAGTTTGACTTCTTGGGTCTTAAAACACTCACGGTCATAGAAGAGGCTCTACAACTCGTTGAGCGTCGCTATGGAAAACGTATCAACTTTGTGGAAGAGAATATAGAAGACCCTGCTGTTTATGAATATATAGCCACAGGAGAAACACTTGGACTTTTCCAAATAGAATCAGCAGGCATGCAGGAGTTGGCTAAAAAGCTTAAACCAAATGGTTTTGAAGATGTCATTGCGATGCTCGCACTGTATCGTCCAGGGCCAATGGAATCTGGGATGCTGGATGACTTTGTAGAGCGTAAACATGGACGCCAAAAGATTACTTATGCATTTCCAGAGTTAGAGCCCATACTCAAACCTACCTATGGGGTCATAGTCTACCAAGAACAGGTTATGCAAATCGTGCAGACCATCGGAGGCTTCAGCCTTGGTGGTGCAGACTTGGTACGTCGTGCTATGGGTAAAAAAATTAAAGCTGAGATGGACAAACTCCAAGGTGAGTTTGCCGATGGTGCAGCAAAAAAAGGTTTTGACAGACAAAAAGCCTTTGATTTGTTTGACCTCATTGTCAAGTTTGCAGGCTATGGTTTTAACAAATCTCACTCTGCAGCGTATGCGATGATAACTTTTTATACCTCTTATCTTAAACATTATTATCCTACAGAATTCATGGCGGCAATTTTGACGTTAGAAAAAAATAATACAGACAAAGTAGTTAAATATGTAGATGAAGTAAAAAAAATGGGGATGAAACTGCTTCCTCCCGACATCAATAAATCAGGGCTTGTCTTTGAAGCACGTAATATTGATGGTGAAGAAGTCGTTATGTTTGGCATGGGGGCACTTAAAGGTGCAGGGGATGTCGCTATCAACTCTATGCTTCAAGCGAGAGAAGAAGGTGAGTTTAAAGATATTTCTGATTTTGTTTCACGTATTGACTCAAGTAAGGTTAACAAAAGGGTGATAGAAACGCTAAGCAAAGCAGGGGCATTTGATAGCTTTGGGTACAGCCGAAAAGCAATGCTTTCTCAGATAGAAGATATTATTGAAGCAGCAAAGAGGTCTGCCGATGCAAAAAAGAAAGTTGCCAATTCACTTCCTTGGGGAGAAGATGATAATATGACAACAATATCATTAGAACTCACCGATATGGAAGAGTTCGAGCCTATGGAAATCTTAGAGATGGAAAAAGAGTCTTTAGGTTTTTATGTATCGGGTCACCCACTTGACAAATACCGTGAACAACTTGATGGCATAAACTATACTCTTAGCTCAGAGATAGACGACTTAGCAGATGGTTCACAAGCGATGTTCATAGGTAAAATAGAAAATATCACAGAAAAAATATCTAAAAAGGGTAACAAATTTGGTATTGCCAATATCATGGATTTGCACGGTAACATTGAATTAATGTTATTTGAAAACCGTTTGAAAGAACTTGAGGAAGATTTTGACCTTACAAAGCCCATAGCATTTAAAGTCAAGATTGGCAAAGATGGTGACTTTACGCGTATGAATATCATGAAAATATCTAACATAAAAGATGCTAAAAAAACCAAAGTAAAAGTAGAAAAAGAGATTAAGCATGTACCTGAACCAGAACAACCACCACTTATACTCGCACTCAATCTTATGCCTGATGCCAAAACGGTCGAAGAGTTGATGTGTTTGGTTGAGCGTCATCCGGGTAAGCGTCCGCTTGAATTACACATCAAGTCTAAGTTGGCTGATGTGATTATTGAAAGTAAATGGAAAGTGAGCGAATTGATTGTTGAAGAAGCGAAGGAGATAGGTGTTTTCCTTGAAGAGAACTTATCCGTTGAACCTTAGCGCATAATCATTTATAATTATTATTTGATTAATTAATCTTATATTTAATTTATGACCCTATAATACTCTTCATAAATTTAACACTATAGGGAACAACATGAAATTTATTAAAGGTATATTTACATTTGTAGGTGCAATCGTCGTACTTGCAATGATCATAGGTGCAGTGACAGTAGGTCCAAATATTGCGAAACTTGATTCTCAAGCATTACCAGAATATATGAAAATGTTTGATAAGGTACTTAGTACTGGTGATCCAGCTAAGGGTATGGTACGTAAAGTAAAAATGGTCATACCAGAAGGTATGACAAAAGAAGAAGCAATCGAAAATGCTCTTGACATCATGGATGAGGTTGGAGAAGAGTATGGTTTAGCTATGGTTGACCATAAGACGATGCCAAGAAAAAGTGGTTTATACACACATATTCGTTCATATTGTTCTCCTACCATTGCAGATACATTTTTAAATTATTCTAGAGAGTTTATTGCCTTTATGCCATGTCGTATTGGTATCATTGAAGAAGCAAATGGAGATATTTATATTTATACTATGAGTATGGAGCTTTTATTGAGTGGTGGATACACACTCTCTGATGAAATGATGGCACTTGGAAGTGAAGTTAGAACTGGAATGTACACAATGATGGAAAAAGCTGCTGCAGGTGACGAGTAGTCTTTTCTTATTTATTAAGTCTTGCATATTTGTGTGAGGCTTTTTATCTGATTATTATTTCATTTAACTTCTTACTCTTTTTATTTCCTTACAATCTTATCTATGTTACGATAGTTCAAATCTAATAAATGGATATCCATGTCAAACCAAGATGATGAAAAAGCCTTACAACTTCTCGAAAAAGCAGTCTATAAAGCACAGGACTCTTTGGAAAAAACCCAACACTTTCAGCCCTTTATGATGTTACTTACTGATACAGGAAAGATTGAAGAATATCAGAATGAGATTAATGATTCTACACAGAGTTATGAAGGTTTAGAGAAACAGTTGCAAGAACGTATTAAAAAAAATGATATTGATGTAGTAGTACTTGTGGTAGATACGATAATTCCCGATAAATTTGTAGATGATATAACAAGTGGCATAAGAGTGCATTTGGAAGAGAAAAGCCAACGTAAGATTAAGGTTGGTGCACGATACCTTTATGTGCCGTATGAGCTTTGTAAACATAAGGAAGGGGATGTCTTTGTAAATTTATACGTGCCCATTCCTGTGGGGTTCCCCGCAGAGTACATCGTGTAAATCCTCCTCTCTAGAGGGAATTGAAAGAGAGAAGAAAATATTTCATGAGGTAGTTGGGATGTGTATTTAGGGGACTAATCTTAAATGTAATACGACATCTATCAATATGAAGGAGTACCTCTAGAAATTTTATTATATATATTATGAGTTATGAAATATGTATGTTTATTCAGTATCACCTCCTTCTTTTGTAGTATTATTATCTTCCTTTACTTCAATGAGAACTTGCTGCAACTCTTTTGTCTTAGCTGTATCCGCATCAAGTGCAACTTGTGTTACAGTAAACTCTTTGTTTACCTCGGCGGTACTTGCTTGGATACTAAGTGTTGTTAGTAGTATTGTTACTATGGGTATCATAATGGTCTTCATTCTTTTCCTTTAAAGAAGCTACAAGAGCTATAAGTATTGTGCCGATATATTCGCACAGTCAAATTATAATAGAGGACTATTACCTTACTATTACTTCAATACGATTATCTACATATATATGGCTAGTAGGGATATACATAGCAATAGATGACAGTATGATTCTTATCGTATCATTGCAGCAAAATATAGATGATAGTGGTAGTATAATTACTGCATTATACTTTTATGATGTGTAATATAGAAACAAATAAATAATATAAGATTTGATAACAGTATATTTCAATACCCTCATACGATAATAGTGCTACTATCTTTTTACTAAATATTAATTTTAAGGAATTATCATGTCAAAATTACCAAAAATCATATGGTCAAAAATCGACGAAGCACCAGCATTAGCTACGTATTCATTATTACCAATCGTAAACGCGTTTACTCAAGCAGCAGGTGTTTCTGTTGTAGAGAGTGATATCTCACTTGCAGGTAGAGTACTTGCAAGCCAAGGTTTAGCAGAAGATGAGCTTTCTAAACTAGGTGAAGTTGTACTTCAACCTGATGGAAACATCATTAAGCTTCCAAACATTTCAGCATCTGTTGGTCAACTTAAAGATTGTATCGCAGAACTTCAAGGTCAAGGTTACGACATTCCTAACTACCCTGAAAACCCTGCAAATGCGGAAGAAGAAGCAACACAAGCAAAATATGCAACGTGTCTAGGTTCAGCTGTTAACCCAGTACTTAGAGAAGGTAACTCAGACAGACGTGCTGCTAAAGCGGTTAAAAGATTTGCACAGAAAAACCCACATAGACTAAAAGATTTCCCTGCATCTCCTAAGTCTTACGTTGCACATATGGAAGGTAACGGAGATTTCTACGGAAACGAACAATCAGTTACTATGACTAAATCACAAAAAGTGACTATCGCTCTTAATGGTAAAGAACTTGGTAGCATTGATGCACTAGACAAAGAAGTTTTAGATGGTACATTTATGTCAGCTGCTAAACTTAGAAATTTTTACGCAAAAACAATTGAAGATGCAAAAGCCAACGATGTGTTATGGTCTCTACACCTTAAGGCTACTATGATGAAAATCTCTGACCCTATTATGTTTGGTCATGGTTTTGAAGTGTTCTTTAAAGATGTATTTGCAAAATATGCAGACACATTTGCAGAGCTTAACGTAGATGCTAACCAAGGTATGTCTGACTTAGAGAAAAAAATAGCTGGTCACGCTAAAGAAGCAGAAATTAAAGCTGCTTTCCTTGGTGCAGTTGAAGCAGATGCTCCAAAAATAGCAATGGTTGATTCTGATAAAGGTCAAACAAACTTTAATGCATCTAACGATGTTATCATTGATGCGTCAATGCCAGTTGTTGTTCGTGAAGGTGGTAAACAGTGGGACAGAACAGGAGCAGCGGTTGAATGTGTAGCTGTGATTCCTGATAGTACTTACGGTATGTTCCATGCTGAAATGGTAGCTGACTGTGTTAAAAATGGTCAATACGATGTGTCTACAATGGGTTCGATGGCAAATGTTGGACTTATGGCTCAAAAAGCAGAAGAGTATGGTTCTCACCCAACTACGTTTGAGTTAGCTGAAGCTGGAAAAGTAACGGTAACTGCTGAAGATGGTACAGAACTTATGAGCTTTGACTGTGAAGCTGGTGATATCTGGAGAATGTCTAGAGCTAAAGATGTTCCTATTAAAGACTGGGTAAGACTAGCAGTAGAACGTGGTCAAATTGAGCAAGTTCCTGTTATTTTTTGGTTAGACGAAAACAGAGCTCACGATGCTGAGATGATCAAAAAAGCAAAAACATATTTAGCTGATCTTGACACAACTGGTCTTGACATTCAATTTATGGACATCACTGCTGCTACTAGATTTACAAATGCCCGAGTAAGAAAAGGTGAAAATACTATCGCTGTTACAGGTAACGTTCTTAGAGATCACCTTACAGATATGTACCCAATCTTAGAGCTTGGAACATCTGCTAAAATGCTTTCTATTGTACCTCTTTTAGCTGGTGGTGGATTGTATGAAACTGGTGCTGGTGGTTCTGCTCCTAAGCATGTTGACCAGTTTTTAGCTGAGGGTCACTTAAGATGGGATTCACTTGGTGAGATTCTTGCACTTGCTGAGTCACTTAGATTTATCGGTAACAAACATGACGATGCTGATCTTAAAGCACTTACAGAAGCACTTGATGCTGCTAACAATGCTTACCTTGACAACTCAAAAGAGCCAGGAAGAAAAGTAGGCCAGCCAGATAACAAAGCATCTCACTTCTTCGTAGCTCAGTACTGGGCAGAAGCATTGGCTAACGGTTCAAGCCCTAAACTAGCTGAGAAGTTTGCTCCAGTTGCTAAAGCTCTTAAAGAGAATGAAGATAAAATTATTGAAGAGCTTTTAGCTGTTGAAGGTAAAGCTCAAGATATCGGTGGTTATTTCCATCCAAATGATGAATTAGCTGCTAAAGCCATGCGTCCAAGTGCTACACTTAACACAATTATTGACGCCATATAAAGTGTCATACTCCATACAATGTTGCTTCATGTTGAAGTAACATTGTATACCACTTCTTTGTATCTAGTGTAAAAAGATACACTTGAGACATTCGTCTCACTTAACATAGGGTTGATGATAACCTCTTTTGTCGCAAAGCATAATTGATAAATAACACTTATGATTTATGTTTTGCTTTGAGGTCCCCTATAGTTCTCACTTAAAGGAATTTTATGAAAAAAGGTAAAAAAGTATCGATTATCGGTGCAGGAAATGTAGGTGCTACTGTAGCATATTCTCTAGCTATGAAAGGTGTTTGTCACGAGATAGTTTTACGAGATAGAAACGTAGAAATAGCAAAAGGTAAGGCACTAGATATGTCTCAAGCAGCCAATGCAGCACGTATGCATACACTTGTGTCTGTAGCAGAAGATGCTGCAGGTATGGCTGGTTCTGATGTGGTTGTTATCACCGCAGGTTCACCAAGACTTCCAGGTATGAGTAGAGATGATTTACTTATGATAAATGCAGAAATCACTAAAGAAGTAGTCGCAGATGTAAAAGAACATGCACCAGATGCTATTATCATCATGGTTTCAAATCCATTAGATGTTATGACTTATGTGGCACTTAAAGAGTCAGGTTTTCCAAAAGAGAGAGTCATCGGTATGGCAGGTATCTTGGACTCTGCTCGTATGGCACACTTCATCCATGAAAAGATAGGCTATGGAGCAGGGCAAATTCGTGCTTCAGTAATGGGTGGACATGGTGATGACATGGTACCTCTTCCAAAGTTTTCTACAGTTGCAGGTGTACCACTAACAGATGTACTAGATGAAGAAGAGATTTTAGAAATCGTAGAGAGAACAAAAGGTGGAGGAGCTGAAATCGTTGGTTACTTGAAAACGGGTTCAGCCTACTATGCACCTGCAAAATCAACTGCTATTATGGTTGAAGCCATCTTGAAAGATACAAAACAAATACACCCTTGTGCTGTACTCCTTGACGGACACTATGGACACTCAGATGTAGTATCTGGTGTACCCGTAGCCCTTGGAGCAAATGGTGTTGAAAAACTTTTTGAAATGACTTTAAGTGATAATCAAAAAAGAAAGTTTGCAAAAAGTGTTGAATCGGTTAGAGGTATGATTAACGTACTCAAAGAAAAGAATTTTTTTGATTAAGGAGATAGAAATGGAATATAGAATAGAAAAAGACACAATGGGAGAGATGAAAGTCCCTGCTGATAAGTACTGGGCTGCTCAAACACAACGTTCTGTACATAACTTTGAGATTGGTAATGAAAAAATGCCTTTAGAAGTGGTGTATGGTTTCGCAAACTTGAAAAAAGCTTGTGCCTTGGTCAATAACGACTTAGGTCGTATGTCAGATGATATTTCTGGAGCCATAGCAAAAGCTTGTGATACTATTTTGACAGGTGAACTAGATGACAACTTCCCTTTGGTTGTATGGCAAACAGGTTCAGGTACACAGTCAAACATGAACATGAACGAAGTAGTTGCAAACAAAGCCACTGAAATTTTAGGTGGTGACTTCACAAAAGAAAACCTTGTTCATCCCAATGATGATGTAAACAAAGGACAAAGTTCTAACGATACCTTCCCAACAGGTATGCGTATCGCTGAAGTTGTGGGTGTGACCGATAGTCTTATCCCTGCGTTGAATCAACTTAAATCTACACTTGATGCCAAGTCAAAAGCATTTTCTGACGTAGTCAAAATAGGTAGAACGCACTTACAAGATGCTACGCCACTTACACTAGGACAAGAGATTTCTGGTTATGTTGCTATGCTAGAGACTAACTTAAAACAAATCAACGATGCACTTGTTTACTGTAAAGAACTTGCCATCGGTGGTACTGCTGTTGGAACTGGGCTTAACTCTCACCCAGAGTTTTCGCAAAAAGTATCTGCTAAGCTCAATGATTTTATGGCTAAAGATTATGGTTTTATTTCTCAACCAAACAAGTTTCATGCACTTACGGGTCATGATGCAGAAGTGGTACTCTCAGGAGCATTAAAAGCACTTTCCGCGAACCTTATGAAAATAGCCAACGACATCAGATGGCTAGCATCTGGTCCAAGATGTGGTCTAGGCGAGATAGAAATCCCTGCAAATGAGCCAGGTTCTTCTATCATGCCAGGTAAAGTAAATCCTACACAAGCTGAAGCTATTACTATGGTAGCAGTACAAGTCATGGGTAACGATGCTGCTATCGGATTTGCTGCCTCTCAAGGTAACTTTGAACTCAATGTATTTAAGCCTGTTATTGCGTTTAATGTACTTCAGTCTATCAAACTTCTTACAGACTCTATGAACTCATTTGATAAAAACTGTGCCCAAGGTATAGAGCCAATAAGAGACAATATAGATAGATTTTTAAATGATTCTCTTATGTTAGTTACGGCACTTAACCCACATATTGGGTATGAAAATGCAGCTAAGATTGCAAAAACTGCTCATAAAAATGGTACAACATTGAAAGAAGAAGCTGTTGCACTTGGATTTATGACGGCGGAAGAATTTGACAAAAATGTAAAACCCGAAGAGATGATAGCACCTAAAATATAATATTTATTTTCATGTGCTGTGTAAATACACAGCACATTCCTATTAAACCCCCTTTAACTTTCCTAATTTAATCATTATTTATTAACAAAAACAGTATAATCCTTTCATTATAAACAAGGAGTACGACATGAATGTTCATGAGTATCAAGCAAAAGAAATTTTTGCCAAGTATGGTGTACCAACGCCCAAAGGTATAATGGTTGAGAGTGTAGATGCAGCAGTAGAAGCAGCTAAAGAATTGGGCGGCCCAGTATGGGTTGTAAAAGCTCAAATACACGCAGGTGGTCGTGGTTTAGGTGGTGGCGTAAAACTAGCTAAATCTCTTGATGAAGTAAGAGAATTAGCCGATGAAATACTTGGTATGACATTGGTAACACACCAAACAACTGCTGAGGGTAAGCTTGTTCAAAAACTTTACATTGAAGACGGTGCAGATATTAAAGATGAGTTTTATCTTTCAGTAGTTCTTGACAGAAAGTTAGAAATGCCTCTTATTATGGCTTCTACTGAAGGTGGTATGAACATTGAAGATGTTGCAGAAAATACACCAGAAAAAATCATCACTATCCCTGTAGACCCAGCGGTTGGTTTCCAAGGTTTTCATGGTCGTGAGTTAGCATTTGGTTTAGGTATTTCTGATAAAGCTGAACAAAAAAAGATTATCTCTTTTGCACAAAAACTTTTTACGCTTTACATGGAACTTGATGCAGAAATGATTGAAATAAACCCTCTTGTACGTACAGGTTCTGGAGATTTCTTAGCGTTAGATGGAAAAATGGGCTTTGATAATTCAGCTCTTGGACGTCAGCCAGACATCTTAGCAATGAGGGACCTTACAGAAGAAGATGCAGATGAAGTAGAAGCGGCTAAATATGGTCTTTCTTATGTGGCACTTGATGGTGAAATCGGTTGTATGGTAAACGGAGCAGGACTTGCTATGGGTACTATGGATACGATTAACTACATGGGTGGAACACCTGCAAACTTCCTAGATGTGGGTGGTTCAGCAAATGCTGAAACAGTTGCAAAAGGTTTTGAAATCATTCTTAAAAACCCAAATGTAAAAGCTATTTTTGTAAATATCTTTGGTGGGATTGTAAGATGTGACAGAATTGCAAATGGTATCATAGAAGCGACTAAAATTACAGATGTAAATGTACCTGTAATCGTGAGACTTGATGGAACAAATGCACCAGAGGCATCTGAGATTCTTAAAAATG
>Ga0256840_1000779_pt1 | contig 31869 bp, 34 predicted proteins | sample 355202metaG_FD_185969 | JGI IMG/M metagenome (GOLD analysis project Ga0256840, IMG submission 185969) | Hydrothermal vent microbial communities from Mid Atlantic Ridge, Atlantic Ocean - 355-202 | ecosystem: Environmental > Aquatic > Marine > Hydrothermal vents | place: Atlantic Ocean: Mid... | reverse complement strand
AATAAAAAATAGAAAAAATCGATTCATTAAAAAAATAGAAATTTGTTAATAAAGGTACTTTTTTTCGGATAAAATGAAACCTAAAGAAAAACAACCATACAATATAACATTTAAGAAATATAAAATTTGTTTGTAAATACCCTTAAAGCCTAAAAATTCGGAAGCAATAAAAATTGGCAATACACCAATAAAAAATAACAATACACCAACACTTATCCAAAAAATTAATGATTTTTTTAAATTTAAAACCAATTCGTTATTAATAATTTCAAATAGGAATAGTATGATGGTAATAATTAAAAATATAGAACCTACTGTAAAATTTATCGAAATAAGACCTGTTAAAAAAGGAGGGTCTAAGAAAATAAAATCAGATACGGTAAACAAAAGATATAATATCAGAAATATAGTTACTATTTTTTTATTGGATTTTTTTCTAAATAAATTTTTATAAAAGAGAAGATAGAATACAAAATTAACTATAATATAGGTATTATATACAAAATGATTTTTTAACTTGTAAGGTATGCCAATAATATATCCTACAATATATCCAGCTAATTCAGTTAGAATGGTATATATTAAAAAATAAAAAAAATATTTATATACCGTATTAGCATAAGTTTTTTTATTATATAAAGCTATAATTATGGTTATTACAATAAGAGTTGGTACAAATGCTAGCATTAATTTTTATTTTCCATATTTTTTATTACTAGGATTTCCTTGAACACCAAAATTATATGCATCAATACTTGCATTATCGACACCATTTAATGTTGGGCATAAAAATAGAGTTGTTAAACTCGTATCCGAATAAGAACCTAAATAAAAACGAACTCCGTCGATAGTATTAGGTAGATTTTCAAGATATTCTATATAATCTTTAAGTTCACTTAGAGAAAATAAGCAAGATCTATTATCTTCTTTTTTTATTAAAGAAGTAAGTGCTTTTTGTTTCAAATCAAAATTATCACATAACGAAGTTGCTTCAGAAGGGGTAATATGTTTTCCCATGATATAGGTTTTAGGGTTAATTAATGGCAAATATAAAGAAAACAAACTTTATTACGAAAGGGGCTTTTCCCCCTTTTTTATCTTGTTAATAAGAAAAACGATATCACTAAGTTCCTAATATTTTGAAATTAAAACTATCTTTGTCTTTCTAAAAAACAATAAAAATGCCAAACAACGTGAGAGTACGATTTGCCCCAAGCCCAACAGGACCTCTACATATCGGAGGTGTAAGAACCGCATTATTTAATTATTTATTTGCAAAAAAACACAAAGGGACATTTGTTTTACGAATTGAAGATACCGACCAAAATCGGTATGTAGCAAATGCAGAAAAATACATTGTTGATGCTTTAGAGTGGTGTAAAATCCCATTTGATGAAGGACCAAATAAAAATGAAAAATTTGGACCATATAGACAATCCGAACGAAAAGAATTATACAAACAATATGCAGATTATTTAATAGAAAATAATAAAGCATATTATGCTTTTGATACAAGCGAAGAATTAGAGTTTCATCGAAAAGATCACGAAGCAAAAAAGAAAACTTTTATTTATAATTGGCACAATAGAGAAAAATTAAAAAACTCCTTATCGTTGCATACTGCAGAAGTAAAGCAAAGAATAGATAATGGAGATAAATACGTAATCCGTTTTAAAACACCAACAAACGAAACAGTAACAATGCACGATATAATTCGTGGCGAAATTAAAATAGATACCAATGTATTAGACGATAAAATTTTATTTAAAAGTGATGGTATGCCAACCTATCATTTGGCAAATATTGTCGACGACCATTTAATGGAGATTTCGCATGTAATAAGAGGAGAAGAATGGCTGCCATCTATGGCATTACATCTATTATTGTATAGAGCATTTGATTGGAAAGCTCCAAAATTTGCACATTTACCATTATTATTAAAACCAACAGGAAAAGGAAAATTAAGCAAACGTGATGGTGATAAATTTGGTTTTCCAGTATTTCCACTAGAATATACAAACGAAAAAACCAACGAAACGTCAAGAGGTTATAGAGAAGATGGCTATTTTAACGATGCGTTAATAAATATGTTGGCTTTTTTAGGATGGAATCCTGGTACAGAACAAGAAATATTTTCTTTAGATGAATTAATACAATCCTTTAGTTTAGATAAAGTTAACAAATCTGGAGCGCGATTTGATTTAGACAAAACAAAATCCATACAAAGACAGTATTTACAAACTAAAAGTAATGTAGAATTAGTAAAATTATTTCGTCAAATACTTAAAAAGAAAGTACCAAACCGTGATTTAAATGACACCTATATCGAAAAAGTAATTTCATTAATAAAAGAAAGGGCAACATTTGTAGCAGATTTTTGGGATTTATCTTCTTACTTTTTTACAGCACCAACAGAGTTTGATGCAAAAGCATCTAAAAAATCATGGAAAGAAGGTACAGTAGAGTTAATGGAAGAGTTCATAACGATATTAACGAACATAGATAATTTTTCTACCGAGAATGTAGAAACTAAAGTAAAAGAATGGATAACATCAAGAGAGATTGGTTTTGGAAAAGTGATGCAACCATTACGACTTAGTCTAGTTGGAGCAATGAGTGGACCACATTTATTCGATATTATGGGTATGATAGGTAAAGAAGACACTATTGGTAGAATTCGTTTTGCGATAAATAATTTATAGCGTATTTTGAAATTGAGTTGGTATAAACGTTACCAGTTTAGTTTGCATTTTATCATTTCCGATTCTCCGCCATCGCTATCTGTTACAAAAAGGGCTATTGCTTCGTTAGTATTAAATGTAGCATCGATAACAACAGATTCTACTTTATATGGTTTGGTAGAATATGGAATTAATACGGATCTATTTTCTTTTGATAATTTTCCGTTTTTTAGATCTATGATACCTACAAAACTTCCTAATATTTCTCCATCGTCGTAGGCGTTATTTGTATCTTCCACCGAAGAAGTAAAAAACAATAAAGGTTTATCTTTTAATGCAGTAGCGCCAGAAAAACCAGATGTAATACCATTTATTTTTGGTAAATTAAACCTAACAATTTCTGGTTTTGGGAACTCCAAATTAGTATTAAAAAAACGAATTAAATCTTTATACTTAAAACCAAAAACTACATTGTTTGCTCTATTAAATAAATACAATATGCCATTATAATACGCAGTAGCCTCAATATTTAGTTCTGTGTTTTTTAAAACAGCCAATTTCTTTAAATGTGTATAAAATGATGTAATATTAAATGTTTTAATTTTTGGAGTATTCTTTTCTAAGAGAATCTGTATAAAAATATCACGTTGTGGAGATTTAGAACCAGAACCAAAAATAATAATCTCTTTATCTTCTATTAATTCTAAAGTTTCAAAGTCTGGCTTTATTGCTTTACGAATCCGATTGTCTTTAAGTTCATTTATGGAAAAAACAGTGTCTTTTGAGACATGTTTAAGGTCTAAATTTAATTTAAAAAGAAAAGGCGAGTCGTCTCCAATCAAGTAATAATGATTTTGGTATTTAACAATTCCAGAAGCACTCGGAACGCCTTCTAAAACACCATTTTCTAAAATTTTTATTTGCATTTTTTCTTTTTGACATGATATCATGATTAATACTATTAATAAAACAACGTTTCGCTTCATTCTGCAAAGCTAATATTTTACTAGCATTTTATTTATGTTTCATTTGTTTAAAAAACAACAAAATATTAATTTGCGTAATATTTACGCAAATTAATATTTTGTTGTATATTTGTACTATAAAAATAAAGAAATTATGAATCCATTATTATTAACAGACGGTTACAAAGTAGACCACAGAAGACAATATCCAAAACAAACTTCCTTAGTATATAGCAATTGGACGCCACGTAAAAGTAGAATCGAAGGTATCGAAGAGGTTGTTTTTTTTGGATTACAATACTTTATAAAAAAATACATCATACAAGAGTTTAAAGAAAACTTTTTTGGTAAATCTAAAATAGAAGTCTGCAAAAAATACACACGAAGAATAAACAATTACCTAGGAGAGAATCAAGTAGGAATAAAACATATTGAAGATTTACACGATTTGGGATACATTCCGATGGTTTTTAAAGCATTACCAGAAGGTGTTTCTGTACCAATACGTGTACCGATGTTTACTATGTATAATAGTTTACCAGAATTTTTTTGGCTAACTAATTATTTTGAAACCATTCTTTCTACAACCATTTGGTTGCCTTGCAATTCGGCAACATTAGCAAAAGAATATCGCAAAATTTTAGATAGATATGCATTAGAAACTTCGTCTGTTCCTGAATTTGTAGATTGGCAAGCACACGATTTTTCTATGCGAGGAATGGCTGGTTTAGAAGCTGCGACTATAAGTTCTGCTGGACATTTATTGTCATTTTTAGGAACAGATACCATTCCAACCATCGATTTTTTAGAAATGTATTACCAAGCAAATTCCGATAAAGAAATGGTTGGAGGATCCGTTGCTGCAACAGAACATTCGGTAATGAGTATGGGAACAAATTTAGGCGAACAAGAGACTTTTAAACGTTTGATAACCAAAGTTTATCCTAACGGAATTGTATCGATAGTTTCTGATACATGGGATTTATGGAAAGTGTTAACTAAATATCTTCCAAACTTAAAAAAAGAAATTTTAGCTAGAAACGGTAAAGTAGTAATACGTCCTGATAGTGGAGATCCAGTAGCAATTATTTGTGGAAATCCAAAAGGAAAATCTATGGAAGAAAAAAAAGGAGTTATCGAATTACTTTGGGAAGTTTTTGGAGGTAAAATAAATAAGAAAGGATATAAAGAATTAGACGATCACATTGGTGCAATTTATGGAGATAGTATTACTATAGACCGAACCAAAGAAATTTGCAGACGCTTAAAAGAAAACGGATTTGCATCTACAAACATTGTATTAGGTATTGGTTCGTTTACATACCAATACAATACACGAGATACTTTTGGGTTTGCAATGAAAGCAACTTATGGCGAAGTAAATGGCAAAGGAAGAGAAATTTATAAAAATCCAATAACCGACGATGGTACTAAAAAATCTGCGAAAGGTTTAATCAAAATTACCAAAGAAAAAGGCAAATATAAAATGATAGATCAAGTAACTTGGCAAGAAGAAAAAACAGGCGAATTGAAAGAAGTCTTTAGAGATGGCAAATTGTTAATTGATGAAAAATTAAGTAATCTAAGAAAACGAATAGTAATATCGTAATTTAAGTATATAATAATCAAGTTATACCAACCTAAGTTTGCAAAATCTTTATATTTACAAGAAATAACCAAAAAGCAAATGCAACACCTATAATTTGGACAACAGGTTTAATGGCTCCAGAAGCGTACACTTTAAAAGCGATTATCGATGATTGGATTTTAAAAGAATCTCCTACGAAAATAAAAGAAAGATCTGCACAAAGTTATCATAAATACCAAAAATGTGGTATTCGTGGCGCACGAAACCTTTTTACAACTGGTTTTTGAGTTACATATAACATCTAACGTCTTGTACTTTTTTCTTGCTACCTGTCTCTTTTTTACTATCTTTGTACTATGTTTTTATTTATAAGCGGACAAGAAATAGTTGTTATCGTCATAATTGCATTAATGTTATTTGGTGCAGATAAAATTCCAGAGATTGCTCGTGGTTTAGGAAAAGGAATGCGACAAATTAAAGACGCAACCAACGATGTAAAACACGAAATAAATAAAAGCGCTAAAGCGCATGGTATTGATACAAGCTTTGTTAAAGACATTAAGAAAGAAATAGATACTACTAAAGATGCCATAGCAGAAAATATAGAAAATATTACTGGCCCAATAAAACGTGGTTTAAAATAATGCTATTTTTTTTCGCCATAAATACAACGCCTTTTTCGGATAAACTTGTCGCTTTTGACAAAGTATTATTTACTTACTTAAATGGTTTAGGCACGACAAATTGGGATGGTTTTTGGTTATTAATAACCGAACAAAAACATTGGATTCCTGTATTTTTAATTATTTTATTTTTATTATTTAGAGCTTTTGGTTGGAAAAAAGGAATTTTATTATTATTACTATCTGTCTTGTTTATTACTTTTTCAGATCAGTTAGTAAATCTAATAAAACACCATTATATGCGTTTGAGACCTTGTAATGATTTAGATTTAAAAGATACGATTAGAGCTGTTTTACAGCGCAATAGTTTTAGTTTTGTTTCTGGACATTCAACCACATCGTTTGCCATGAGTACTTTTTTTGTTTTGCTTTTAAAAAAGCACTATAAATACATTCGGTTTTTATTTATTTGGCCAATACTATTTGCTTATAGTCGTGTGTATTTAGGAGTTCATTTTCCTCTAGATATCTTTACAGGAATGTATTTGGGAATCGTAGAGGGTTTTGTGTTTTATCATTTAACGACGATTGCCTTACGAAGAAGTTCTTTTTAATGGTAAATAATTTATAGCGTATTTTGATGTTGAGTTGGTATTATATCGAACTTAGGTTTTAACCTCCAATAGTAATCATATTTCTATTTTTAGAATGTAAGGTTGTATCTTCTAATTTTTTAAAAGTATTCATTCCTCCTCTTACTTTAAATTTAGCTCCTATAGCTTTGGCAATGATTGGTTCTATATTTTTCCCTTCTCTAAATGCGGTTAATAAATCGGATTCTGTTGCCGAAAACAAGCAATTTTTTAATTGTCCGTTTGCAGTTAATCGCAACCGATTGCAAGAATCGCAAAATGGATTAGTAACCGAGCTTATTACCGAAAAGGTTCCTTTATAACCTGTTATTTTATAATTTTTTGAGGTATCATTTGGTGCATCTTGTATGCGTTTTACATCTTCATTTTTATAATGTAAACCAACAATATCTAGTATTTCTTGATAAGATACTAATTTGGATTTATTCCATTTATTACCATCAAATGGCATAAATTCTATAAACCGAATTACGATAGGTACGTTTTTTGTGAGTTCAATAAAATCAATGATTTCATTATCATTAAAGCCTTTTATTAAAACAATATTTACCTTAACTTTGTATTGTTCTTTAATTAATAAATAAATGTTACTTAGAACTTTATCGTAATAATCTCTTCGTGTTATTTGTTTGAATTTTTTTCTATTTAAAGAGTCCAAACTCACGTTGATATTTTTTAAATTATATTTTTTAAATACTTCGATAAAACGATCTACAATAATTGCATTCGTGGTAATACTTAATGTTACTGGTAAACTTGCTAAATTCTTTATAATTTCGGTAATATCTTTTCTAATTAAAGGTTCACCTCCAGTTAATCTAATTTTTGTTACGCCATTTTTAACAAATATTTTTGCAATGTCAAAAATTTCGTTGCTAGTCATTATATTTGATTTCGGAGAAAGTTCTATGCCATTTTTTGGCATACAATACGTACATCTTAAATTGCAACGTTCTATCAATGAAATACGTAAATAGCTATGTTGTCTATGATAAGAATCGGTTAATATTGGTTTTAATTCTTGCATTCGTTTTTTACTTTTTTTGAGTTTATCACTTCTCTTTTTTCAGGCTTAATGTGCTTCTCCATTTAATATTCCAAATAGGTGTAATACGGATGGAAAAATTGCTTCCATCGATTCTTTTGCACCATTTGTAGATCCTGGTAAAGCCAAAACCAAACTGTTTTCTATGATTCCAGCAACACTTCTAGATAACATAGAATATGGTGTTCTGTTTTGTCCGTAATTTCGGATGGTTTCTTCGATGCCTAAAATTCTTCTATCTAATAATGGCAAAAGTGCTTCTGGAGTTACATCTCGTTTTGATAATCCAGTTCCTCCAGTATAAATTATTAAGTCTACTCCTTTATTTTGGTAGTATTTTACTTTTTCTTGAATGTCTTTAATTTCATCTGGAATAATTACATAATCTGCAATTTGCACTTTAGACTCTTCTAATTTTTTAATAATTTCTTTCCCAGCTTTGTCTTCTTTTTTTCCTCTAGAAATACTATCGGAACACACAATTACTGCTGCTTTTAAATTGCTGTGTTTTGTGTTTTTAAAATCCGATTTTCCACCTTTTTTAGAGACTAATTTAATATGATGTATTTCAATTCCTTTATCTATCGGTTTTAGCATGTCATACATATTTAAGGCTACGATACTGGCTCCATGCATGGCTTCGACTTCTACACCAGTTTTATAAATTGTTTTTACGGTTAAGGTTATTTTTATTTCCAATCCAGAAATTTCATAATCTATCGCAGTATATTCGATTGGTAATGGATGGCAATCTGGTAATAATTCTGGCGTTTTTTTAACACCTAATAATCCAGCAGCTTTGCTCATTGCAAAAACATCGCCTTTTGGTACTGTTTTGTTTTGAATTGCTTCTATGGTTTTAATTGTACTCACTTTTACAATAGCTTGTGCTACTGCAGTTCTCAAAGTTGCTTTTTTATGTGTAATATCTACCATTATCTTATGAATTTACTTTCCATTGGTGTGTTTTATCCGTTTTATTATTTGTTTTAAAAATTTCTTTTCCAAAAACTGGTACTTCTTTTTTGATACTTTCTACAATGTATTCGATAGCTTTAAATACTTGTTTCCTACTTGGCGAAGACACAAAAACAAACAGACATATTTCTCCTGCTTTTACCAAACCGATACTGTGATAAATATGCATGCATGTCAGTTCGAATTTATCAAAAGTTCGTTCTCTAATTTCGTTAAATTTTGTATTTGCCATTTCTTCGTAAGCACTGTACTCTATTGCAGTAACTTCATTATTATCAACAATATCTGCTCGAACTTGTCCTAAAAAGATATTGTGTGCACCAATGGTTGTTTTTGTTTGGTGTTTTGCAATGGAGTTTGCTATAAATTCTGAAGTAATTTCTCCTTCTATAAATACACTTTTTACTTTTTTATTTTTCATGATTTATGTAGTTTATAATTTCTTGTAGGTTGTTTTTTATACTAAAACTATTTTTAATTTCTTCTTGTTCTAATAGCAATACTGCTTGTTTACTTCGTATTCCAGATTTACAAAAAAAGACATTGGTTTTTGTGATATCTATTTTAGATAGGTTTGTTTTTAATTCACTTAACGGAATTTGAACTCGATTTTTAAATGTTATTTTTGGTTGCTCGTTATATTCTCTTACATCTATAAACTGCGTGTTTTTTAATTGGAATGCCTTTTCGACTGGAATTTCAAATTTTTCGATTACACAATTTTCTGTATCCATTTTTAGATGAAACGTTTTTCTTCCTTCTACTATTTTCTCTATTTCAAGTGCATTTTTCTTAAATTTTATTTTTGTTATTTTGTTTGTAAGTGCGTGGTAACACAAGAGATTTCCGCTAAGGACATCGCCAATATTTAATATGATTTTTAATACTTCGGTAGCTTGTAGACTTCCAATAATTCCGGGTAAAACACCTAAAACGCCAACTTCGGAGCAGTTTGGTTCTGCTCCGTTAGGTTTTTTTGGAAATATACAGCGATAACTTGCTCCATTTTGGTAATTAAAAACCGAAACTTGTCCTTCAAATTTATAAATTGCTCCATAAACTAAGGGTTTATTGGTAATAATAGAAGCGTCGTTAATTAAATATCGTGTGGCATAATTGTCTGTTCCATCTACAATAATATCGTATTCTTTAAAATATTGTAAGGCGTTTTGATGCGTTAATTTTTCTGGATATGCATTAATTGTAATTTCGTTATTTAGATTTTTTAATTGTTCTCTGGCAGCAATTGCTTTGTTTTTTCCAATACTTGTCGTTCCAAATAATATTTGTCTTTGTAAGTTTGAAATTGTTACAATATCCATATCAATAATACCAATTTTACCAATTCCTGCTGCAGTTAAATATTGTAAAACAGGACAACCTAAACCTCCTGCACCAATTACCAAAACGGATGCATTCTGTATTTTTTCTTGACCTTTAAGTCCAACCTTGTCTAAAATAATATGTCTGTTATATCTTTCCAACTTATTGTTTTTTTATCCTCCAGCGAATGGTGGTAATAATACGATTTCTGTTCCTGTTATTTTATCGTTAACATTAGCTATTTCATTATTTTGAGCTATTTTAAATGAAGTATTTTCTAACTTTGGATATTTTTGAAAAAGGATTTCTTTTAACTCTAAAATTGTTTCTTTAAAAAACACGAAGTCTTCTTCATTACAAGCAGTAATTTCTTCGATTAAACCAAAATATTTTATCTTTAATATCATACTAAAATTAATTTTATAGATGCCATTACTAATACCAATGCTAATACTTGTTTTAATCTTTTTGGTTTTATTTTTTGACTGCCAACATAAGCACCAAAAAAACCTCCAATTATTGCAATTGCTACTAATACAAACGATTCTTTAATTATAACTACACCACTGTTTAGTTGTCCTATTAATCCAGAAGCGGAGTTTACCCAAATAAACAATGCAGATACTGCTGCTGCTTCTTTCATTTTTCCCCAATGCAATAGTAAGATTACTGGAGTGAGTATGATGCCTCCTCCAATTCCAATTAATCCAGAAAAAAAACCGATGATTCCTCCCACAATTAATCCTTGCCAAAGTTTTACTTTTTTAATTGTATCTGTTTCTTTTCCTAAGAATCCAAGCATTTTTAATACTGCAAAAAAGAGCAATACACCTAAAATGTATTTGTATAATTTGGTATTTATATCAATAGTTCCTCCTAAGTAAGACATTGGTATGGATGCGATTGCAAAAGATAAGAAGAGTTTTTTATTAAAATGTCCTTCTTTATAATAAAAGTAAAATGAGATTGCTGCTACAAAGAGATTTAACAACAAAGCTGTTGGTTTCATTAGTAAAGGCGAAAAAGAAAATATTGCCATTAATGCCAAATATCCACTTGCTCCTCCATGACCTATACTTGCGTATAAAAATGCAATTATTGGTAATATAATTAAGAAAATTTGTATGTTTTCTATGTCAAAAATCATCTATGTACGATTAAAATTTATTTAATTTTTCGGTTTGTTTGTCTAGAAATTCCCAGCAGTTCTTATTAATTTCATCAAATACGCTTATTAATTTTTTCCCATAATTGGTTAATTGTGCACCTCCTCCTCCTTTTCCTCCTATACTGGTTTCGGTTACTGGTTTTTTTGCGGATTTATTTACTGCATCGATTAATGACCATGCTTTTTTATATGATATTTCTAATTTTTTGGCTGCTTTGGATAAGGATCCTGTTTCGTTAATAGCTTTTAATAATTGTACTCTTCCTTCTCCTAACAAAACTTTATCGTCTATTTCTATCCATATTCGGCTTTTTATTTTATGTTTCATTTTATTGATTTTAACCGTAATTTGCAGACAGTTTTTATTTTTTTTAAATACGAACTATGGATTAATAAATTGGCAATTTATAAACTGTTACATCGTCTCCTTTTTTAACAGACATCGTTTCTTCTGCTAGAAAAACAGATGCATTTGCTAAGGCAAAAGTCTGCAACATTGCAGAACTTTGTCCTTCTAATATTTGTACTTTGTTGTCTTTTAATATTGCTTTTAAAAATTGTGCTCTTTTTCCCATTTTTATAAAATCGGTTTCTGATTCTGCCTTTATAATTGTGTGCGAAAAATTCGTATTTCCTGCTATTTTCTCTAGTGCTAAGTGTACGTAAATATAAAAACAACTCAATGCAGATGCAGGATTTCCTGGTAATGCAAATATTTGTACGTTTTCTTTTTTTCCGTAAAATAATGGTTTTCCTGGTTTCTGTTTTACTTTATAAAAATGTTGTTTTACCTTAAGTTCTTGTAATGCTTTTCCAACAAAATCATAATCTCCTACCGATATTCCTCCAGAAATTAAAACCAAATCATTTTCTGCAATTACTTTTTCCAATTGGTTTTTCGTTGCTTTATAATTGTCGGATACTTTATGAAGTTTTATATTGGTATATCCTAAGCTTACAACAGCACTTTTTAACATGCTTGCATTACTTTCGTAAATTTTACCATATTCTAGTTTGTTTCCTGCTTTTATTAATTCGTTTCCTGTAACTACAATTGCTATGCTTGGTTTTTTATTAACGGTAATTTTTACTATTCCTAGGGTTGTTAAATATCCTATTGCTGCTGCGGTTAATTTTGTTCCTTTTTTTAAAGCTATTGCTCCTTGTTTTGTTTGTTCTCCTAAGGGTCGAATGTTATTTTCTAGCTTGGTTTCTTTTTCATACCTAATTTTTGTACCATTTACGCTTACATTTTCTTGAATTATTACGGAATTTGCGGTGTCTGGAACTGGTGCTCCTGTAAATATACGTACTGCTTCTCCTGCTTTTAATATTGGATGATGGCTATCTCCTGCTTTTACTTCATCTATTAAATGATATTCTTTACCATGATGTATATTTATAGCATATCCATCCATTGCAGATTGTCTAAATGGAGGCATGTTTATTGGCGAAAGGACGTCTTCAAAAAGCACATAACCTAAGGCTTCTATTACAGGTATTATTTCTGATTTATTTGTTGGTTGTGTGTTATTTTTTACTATATCTAATGCTTCTTTTACGGAAATCATATTTTTCGTTATATTTTTACAAACATAACGAAAAAAATCAGAATTAGTGAGAGTTTAATACGAAATAACTTATGCTATAATTTTGGTTTTTTATAAAGAGGTACGTTAGAACAAGCTTCTCCATACATAATCGAAGATGCAACGGGCATTAGTTTTTCAATTAATTGTACGTATGCTGTTTCTGGAATCGGTTTTTTAGAACATCCTTTTACTAAAATTAATCGATCTTTAAAAAAGGATAAATCTAATTTATTTATTATTTCTGTAAACAAAACAATTTCTATTTGTTCTAAATTTCCAATAACTATTCGATTAGTATATTTTGATAGATTTACCGTTATTAATAAATATGCCCAAGATGGTACGATAGCATCCGAACTACAATGTAATGCAACGAACGAATCCTTGTATTTACTCCAATTGTGTTCTTTTACGTAGGTTCTAAAATCCTTTTCTTTTAGTATGTGTTCTTCAAATAACCAATCTTTAATATCAAAAGAAATTCTTTCTCCTGCTGGATAAAATTCTTCTAAATCTATGGTTACTAATTTGCTGTTGGCTACTCTGTTTATTATTTCTAATGGCATATAATATTATAAAAATCCTAATTCTAATTTTGCTTCTTCACTCATTAAACTTTGATCCCAAGGCGGATCAAAAGTAATCTCTACCTCTGCGTTTTTAACGTCTGGTACTGTTTTTACTTTTTCTTCTACTTCTACTGGTAAAGTTTCTGCTACTGGACAGTTTGGCGATGTTAATGTCATTAATATTTTAACATCGTTATCCTCATTTACTAACACGTCGTATATTAAGCCTAACTCGTATATATCTACTGGTATTTCGGGATCATAAATTGTTTTTATGACTTCTATTATTTGTTCTCCTAAATCTTGAACCTCTGTTTCACTCATTTTTATTAAGAATAATTTTAAATAACAAAGGTAGTGATAAAAATTTTAGCTAAAAAATGGATTTAATAAATAAAATTTTTGCTTTAAAAAAGAATTATCTTTGGCGGAAAGAAAACAAGCTACAAATATGAAAAAATTAAAAAATAGCGAATTAAATAGAATGGACAATAATGCCTTTAAAAAAGCGATAAAAATTCCGTTAATCGTTATTTTAGATAATATTAGAAGTTTAAATAATATTGGATCTGTTTTTAGAACTAGCGATGCTTTTTTGGTTGAAAAAATCTATTTATGTGGTATTACTGCCAAGCCTCCTCATAAGGATATTCATAAAACTGCTTTAGGTGCTACGGATTCTGTTACTTGGGAATATGTTGAAACTACCTTAGATTTAATTGAAAAACTACAAGCTGAAAAAGTTAAAATAATTGCTATCGAACAAGCAGATAACAGTACCATGTTAAACGATTTTACCATCGATTCTTCAAAAAAATATGCTATTGTTATGGGAAATGAAGTTAAAGGTGTACAGCAAGAAGTAGTTTCTAAAGCAGATTATTGTGTTGAAATTCCGCAATTTGGTACTAAACATTCTTTAAATATTTCGGTTACTACTGGTATTGTACTTTGGGATTTGTTTAAAAAGATACGATTTTAATTTGGTCTTATACCAATTCAATTTTGAAATGCGCTAAATAGATTTAAAATATTTTTATGTTTTACAATCTTGAAATTTCAAGCATAGCATAGCTATGGTTTAAATTTAAAGTGCAGTAAAGCCGTGAAAAGATAAATAATTTATAGCGTATTTTGATGTTGAGTTGGTATTATACCAACTCAATTAGTGAGAATCCTATAAAAATAGCTGTTATGTTCATGTTTTATTAGTTTTAATTCCTCCCTTTTTCTTTAGGATACAATTTATATACTTCATCACTTTGCCATACTTCTTTTGTATGTATATCCATACAGCTTAGTTTTCCTTTAAATGCTGCTCCTGTATCTAGATTCCATACGTTAATAGCGTGCATTGGCTTTTCTTTTTTGTAATTTGTAGTTGGTGTATGACCAATATAAATTTCTTTGTAATGTTTTAATCTATTTGGAAATAAAACCGATTTTTTTTTTACTTTTTTATCCATCGAAATGGCCATTTCCCATAAAGTTCTATCAAAATAATAATTGGACGTATATTTTTCTTTTTTAACACCATGTATTGAGGTAAAACCAGCATGAAGAAATAACCGGTTTTCGGTATCGATATAATATTCTTTTAAACTTTGAAAGAATTTTTTATGTTTCTGATTGGTTAAAAAACCTGTTTTTATGTAACTTGTTACAGTTTCTTGTCCACCATGAGCTAACCAAATCGGATTTGAAGTTCCTGTTTCTAACCATAGTTTGCACCATAAATCATGATTTCCTAAAACGAACACGCACTTTTGTTGTTCGTTTAATTCGATTAGATATTGGATAATTTCTGCCGAATCACTCCAACCATCTACATAATCTCCTAAAAAAATAAGCGTATCTTTTTTGGTTACTTCTGCACGTTCTAATACTTGGATTAATGCTTTAAATCCGCCGTGAATATCTCCTATTACTAAGGTTCTGCTCTTCATTTTATTGCTCTAATTTTTAAAATCAATATATTTTGTTGGAACGTTATCTGTTAACCAAACGCCATTTTTAGAGCGATAAAAAATCAATCCTGCATGATGCATTTCTAAAGCTCTAATACTTAATATTACTGGTTTTCCTCTTCTGCTTCCAACATTAATTGCGGTTTCTCTTTCGTGACTTAAATGTACTTGTTGTCTGTTCATTTTTTGTAATCCGTTTGCTTTAATAGATTGCATAAATTTTGCTACCGTACCATGATACAAAAATGGCGGTGGTTTTATAGCTTTTAATTCTAAATCGATATTTTTTAAGGAATGTCCTTGGTTTGCTCTTATTTTGGTTTTATCTTCATTATAAGCGAATCTTTTTTTATTATTTGTTTTTACTACGATTTCTAATTCGTCTATAGTTAGGTTTATTTTTCTTTTCGATTTTTGTAATAACTCTTCCACATTTGCCCATCCGTTTTTATCTAATTCTAATTGAATTATTTGTGGATTATGTCTTAAAATTAGACTTAAAAATTTACTTTTTATTTTTATTTGTTTTTCGTTCATTTTATGTAATCGTTCCCGAAATTTCGAGAGTTCGATAGGGTTTTAATTGAAATCGTTTACGTGTTTTAATTCCATTTTTGATTATTATTTCGATTATCTCTTATGTAAAATATCATTATAAGATGTCTTTTAACTTTATTTGAACAACATTTTTATTGGTTATATCTTTAAATGAATTCGTAGTAAAAATTTGCTCAAAATATGTATTCAATTCTTTGAATCCTTTACTAAATATACCATGACTCACAGCCAAATACAAGTTGCCAGCATTTTTCTTTTTTAGTTCTTTTGCCAAGCCAATAAATGTTCCGCCACCATCGCAAATATCATCTACAATTAAGCAATCTTTACCTTGTAAATCGCTAGCATACACTTTAAAATATTTTATTTTTCCCGTTTTTACATTTCTAGATTTAGAACATTCAATTACTTCATAGTCTTTTAAGTAAGCAGCAACTTTATATATTTTTTTTAAAGCGCCGCCATCTGGAGAGACAAGCAGTAAATTTGTCTTTAATTGTTGTGTTATTTTTTTAATAAAAGTATGGTTGTTTATTATTTCCGATTTGTTTACTACTGCATCTGTAACTTCAGAATGTGGATCGTATATCGTTACTTTTTGTAGCTGTAGCTTGTTTATTATATCTGCATACACTTTTACCGTTAGCGATTCTCCTTTAATCATTAGTCTGTCTTGCCTTGCCGCAGGAAAATACGGAATAAATACATTTATTTTTTCTATGGACATTCTTTTTAATGCATCTATTGCAATTAAGAGCAATCCAAAATCATTAAACGAATTTATCCGATGTGTTATCATTACCTCTTTTTCATTTAATAGATCGTCTTTAATTTTTATGTGTGGTTCTCCGCCAGAAAAAGTAAACGATTCAAAGGTTATTTCCTTTTTTTTGGGAAATGGATTAAAGTTTGTGTCTAAATTTAATATCATTATGCGTAATTTTAACGCAAATATAAAATGAATTTTTCTAACAGAAAAGAATTAAGTGTATTATTTACGCAAACTTAATTTCAAAATGAAAACCTTTTTCTTCTAACTCCTTATATTTATTGTAATTGAATTGAAATAATTTTGCAGGTCTACCAGTATTGTTTTTTTGGATTTGATTCGTTTCTTTCAAAATATCAAAACTCAACATCTTTTTTCTAAAATTTCTTCGATCAATATTTCGATTTAATATGGTTTTGTATAGGTTTTCGATATCCGAAAAGGGAAAATATTTTGGTAATAAATCAAAACCAATAGGTTGGTAGTGTAATTTGGATTTTAATCGATTAACTGCTTTGGTAATAATTAGATTATGGTCAAAAGGGAGTTTTGGAATTTCATTTAATGTAAACCAAGCAACGTCTTTCGCATCGGTATCTGCTTTAAGAACTAGTTTTTGGGGATTTACTAAGGCAAAATACGCAACTGAAATCACTCTATTTCTAGGATCTCGTTTAATATCATCGCCAAAAGTAAAAAGTTGTTCCAAATAATTTACGGTAATTCCTGCTTCTTCTTTTAGTTCTCTCACAACAGCATTGGTTAATGCTTCTTCGTTTTTAACTAAACCTCCAGGTAAAACCCATTTATTTTCAAATATTCCGTATTTCTGTTTGATTAATAGTACAAATAGCTGTTTGTTTTGATAACCAAAAACAATGGCATCAACAGCAATTTTTATATTTTGTATTTTTGGCATTGTGTATATTTTACACAAAAATACAAAATTTACTCGAAAACCATTTTTAAAAAGACACCACGAGTAGCAAAATTATCTATTGGTCCTGTATATGGACTTGTTGCATCGTTATTATCAGGAACGAGTTCGTTGCTCATAGAAAATACGCCACGAATAGAAGGAGAAAATTTAAAATAAGGCAAGTAGAAGTCAACACCTATACCAACTTCGTACTTAAAACTATTTTTTTTCATTCGAAATTCTCCAGAAAGGTTATCGTCTGGATTTTTTTCATTATTTGAAAAATTATAATTGTAAGACACGCCTCCAATAACATAAGGTCTAATATTATTTAATCGATCTGTACTAAATTTTAAAAGAACAGGTAGATGAAAATAGGTAGTTGGAACTTTTCGTAAACTGTCATTTTCGGTAAGTAAACCTCTGTTGTTAAAGTATAATTTTTTAACATTACTGGTAAGTCCAGGTTCTAATCGAATGCTTAAATTTTTGTGAATATTGCGTTCTACCATCACACCAATATTAAAACCGAAACCAGCATCCACAACAACTTTTGTTTCTGGGTAAAGAGAAGGTTTATAGCTAATTACAAAACTATTTTGATTGATACCTAAATAGTATCCAAAATTCCAGTCTTTTTTATCTTCATTTGGTAAATTTTCTATTCTTTCTCTTTGTGCATACAAGTTATTTCCAATAAAAAAAGAAAAGAAAATAATAATAACAAAATACTTTTTCATTAAATTAATTTTAATTGGTTGCGGTATAAATTGTTGAAATACCAAATGCAACAGGATTATCGTTAGCAATAGTAAACCCATTTTTTATTAAAATATTGTTGAATTTTTTTCCATAAGGAAATAATGCTGCAGATTCTGGTAAATAACTATATGCTTTTTTATCTCTAGAAAACAAACCTCCAATTGTTGGAATAACGTATTTAGAATAAAATTTAAAAAATTGTTTCATCGGAAACTTAGTAGGTTGTGAAGTCTCTAGAACCACAAAAATACCATTCGATTTTAAAACTCTATGAATTTCTTGCAAACCAATATCTAGGTTTTCAAAATTACGAACACCAAAACCAACCGTAATTGCATCAAAACTATTGTCTGCAAATGGTAATTTTTCAGAATCGCCTAAGACCATATCAATTTTATGTTCTAACTGTTTCTTTTTAACTTTTTTAATACCAACATCTAACATTCCTTTAGAAATATCTAATCCAGTAATTTTTACGTCGTCAATTTTAGCTAACATAATAGCCAAATCTCCAGTTCCAGTGGCAATATCTAAAAATTTTTTCGACTTTCGACTTTTTGTATGTTTATCTACTAATTTTACTACTTTTTTTCTCCATCCAATATCTAATCCAAAGGTAAGTATACGATTTAAAAAATCGTATTTTGACGAGACTTCATCAAACATTTTTGTTACCTGTTCTTTTTTTCCTAAATTGGAATTTTTATAAGGAGTTACCACCTTTTTATGCATTTCAAAAGTTTTTACAAAGATAAAAAAAGAGACAAGATAAATGAGCAAGAAACAATATTTTATATTGGATTGTAAAATAATTGACTAAACACTTGACAACGGCAGTATTGATGTTGTATATTTGCGCCTGAAATTTTACCAAAATGTATCATCAAAAAATGAAATTATCTAAGTTTAAGTTTGAATTACCTGAAGAGTTAATTGCAAAAAAACCAGCTCATAATCGAGACGAGTCGAGATTAATGGTTATAAATAAAGCAAAAGGAACCATAGAGCATAAAATGTTTAAAGATATAATCCATTATTTTGATGAAGGAGATATCTTACTTTTTAACAATACAAAAGTGTTTCCTGCACGTTTATTTGGAAATAAAGAAAAAACGGGAGCAAGAATTGAAGTGTTTTTATTACGTGAATTGAATCAAGAAACAAGACTTTGGGATGTTTTAGTAGATCCTGCAAGAAAAATTAGAATTGGTAATAAATTGTTTTTTGGAGAAGATGATAGTTTGGTAGCTGAGGTTATAGACAATACAACTTCTAGAGGAAGAACATTGCGTTTTTTATACGATGGTTCTTACGAAGAATTTCGTAAAAAGTTATCCGAATTAGGAGAAACTCCTTTACCAAAATATATAGATAGAGATGTAGAAGAAGAAGATAGCGAACGTTTTCAAACCATTTTTGCGAAACATGAAGGAGCGGTTTTTCCACCTACGGCAGGAATGCATTTTTCAAAACATTTATTAAAACGATTAGAAATAAAAGGAGTAGATTTAGAAGACGTAACTTTGCATATTGGATTGGGAACTTTTCAACCTGTTGAAGTAGAAGATTTATCCAAACATAAAACCGATTCCGAAAAAATATATATTTCAGATAAAACGGCAAAAATGGTTAATAGTGCAAAACAAAATAAAAAACGTATTTGTGCTGTAGGAACTACAGTAATGAGAACTATCGAAAGTTCGGTTTCTGCTTATAATTTATTAAATACTTACGAAGGATGGACTAATAAATTTATTTTTCCTCCTTACGAATTTAGTATTGCGAATTGTATGATTTCTAATTTCCATCCTCCAAAATCTACATTGATGATGTCCGTAGCTGCATTTGCTGGATTAGATTTGTTGCATGAAGCATACGAAGAAGCAATAAAAGAAGGTTATAAGTTTTTAGCTTATGGAGATGCAATGCTTATTATTTAATTTGCAAGTATAGAGATTATAACCAATAGTGTTATACCAATTTGAAGTTTATGGCTTATTTTGATGTCAGCTTGGTATTAGAAGTAAAATGTATACATAATCCTTAAAGCAATGCTTTAAGGATTATTAGTAAATATACTTATGAAAACAGATATTAGAGCATTAAGTAAAGAAGCATTACGTGATTTTTTTGTAAAAAATGGCGATAAATCTTTTCGTGGAAATCAAGTGTATGAATGGTTGTGGGTAAAAGCAGCGAGAAGTTTTGACGAAATGACTAATTTATCTCTTGCTGTTAGAGAAATGTTAGAAAATAATTTTGTTATCAATCATATTGCTGTCGATAAAATGCAACGCTCTATAGATGGAACGATTAAAAATGCGATAAAATTACACGATGCTTTAATTGTAGAATCTGTATTGATTCCAACAAAATCAAGAACTACAGCTTGTGTATCTAGTCAAGTAGGATGTAGTTTAGATTGTAATTTTTGTGCAACTGCAAAATTAAAAAGGATGCGTAATCTAAATGCAGACGAAATTTACGATCAGGTTGTAGAAATTGATAAACAAAGTCAATTATACCACCATCATAAATTATCGAATATTGTTTTTATGGGAATGGGAGAGCCTTTATTAAATTATAAAAATGTCATGAAAGCCATTGATAAAATTACTTCAAAAGAGGGTTTAGGAATGGCTTCTAAACGTATTACACTTTCTACGGTTGGAATTCCAAAAATGATTAAGAAGATGGCAGATGACGATGTAAAATTTAACTTGGCAGTTTCATTACATTCGGCAATCGACGAAGTACGATCTGCATTAATGCCTATAAATAATAAAAACAATTTAGAAGATCTGTTAGATTCTTTACAATATTGGTATCAAAAGACAAAACGAAAAATTACTTTTGAATATGTTGTTTTTAAAAATTATAACGACAAACTAAAAGATATAGATGCATTAGTTGCTTATTGTAAAAAAATACCATCAAAAGTAAATCTAATTACCTATAATACAATTGGAGAAGAAGCGTTTCAAACGGCAGATAAAGGTGTGATTCATCAATATGTTAAAATACTAGAAGCTAATGCTATTATTGTAAATGTACGAAAGAGTAGAGGCGATGATATTGATGCTGCTTGTGGACAATTAGCCAATAAAATGGATTGATGGGTTTAACAACATCCAGAACCAGAAGTTGGACTGCAACATGTAGATTCCGATTTCGTTTCTTCGATTTTGACACCACAGACATCAGAAGCTTTACAACCTGTTTTTACACCAGTTAATTGCACAATAAGTTGATTGCTTGTACTTTTTAAAGAGGCTATGTCTAATATAGAAGTTGGGAAATTTTCGTTGCCAAATTCAATTTTAACATCCGTATCTAACCACAAAGGGTTAATGCGATGTACTTTTTCGATTATTGCAATTACTTTATCTACTGTCATATATTCTTCTTTATCAATTTCGTTTGGACTTTCCCATAATTGCAAATGTGTTTCTTTCCAATTGTTGGTGTTTCCGCCGCAATCCACAGTTTTAAATGTAACATTTTTTATTTCGGTAAGATGGTAATTTCTACCAGCAAAGTTTCCTTTTATATATTCAAAAAGTAGCGAAGCTCCTTTGTTTTCGTTTAATTTAGTGATAAATTCTTGTACTTTCATTTTATTCTATTTTGTATCGTAATTATACGATTTATTAAAGTAAATTTTTTTAACAACAGCTAATATTCGAAAAATCTTCGTTAAAAAGAGTTTCAAATAAACGTTTTGCTCTATTCCAATTTTCTTGATGGATGCAATATTTTATTTTTGGTAATTCAATTTCTCCAACAATCAAACCTGCATTTTTTAATTCTTTTAAATGTTGTGATATGGTAGATTGTGCGAGTGGAATAACATCTACCAAATCTCCTGTAAAACAACAACTCTGATTACTCAAATATTTTAAAATTGCCAGTCTAACTGGATGTCCTAAAGCTTTTGCAAAACGAGAAGTTTGCTCTGTAACATCTGAATAAATAATATTTGCTGTATTTTTTGTCATATTAATCGCAAATATACGATTAATAATTTAATCTCCAAATAAAATTAAAAAAATAGAAGTCTAAATAACAAAACAAGGACAATTATTGTATTTTTGTATTTAACATATTAATATCATTTCATGAAATCATTAATCTCTTTAATTTTAGTATTTTTTTTTACCATAACAATACAAGCACAGAAAAAACCAGCATATAAATTATTTAAGGCAAATGGTAAAAAAGCATCTTATAAAAAGATGCTTAAGAAATTAGAAAAAGCAGATATTGTATTGTTTGGAGAGCATCATAATAATCCGATAACGCATTGGTTACAGCTAGAAGTAACTAAAGATTTGGCTAAAAAAAGAGATTTAGTAATAGGTTTTGAAATGATTGAAGCAGATAATCAAATGCAATTAAACGATTATTTACAAGGTACAATAAATCAAAAAGCATTCGATACTGTTGCTCGTTTGTGGAACAATCATAAGACAGATTATAAACCATTAGTAGATTTTGCGAAAGAAAATAAAATTAAAGCAATAGCAGCAAATGTGCCTAGGCGAAATGCTAAAATAGTATTTAGAGGAGGTTTTAAAGCACTAGATACGTTATCTGAGCAAGAAAAATCATGGATTGCTCCGTTACCAATTGCATACGATAAAACTTTACCTGGATATGTAAAAATGTTAGAAATGATGGGAGGTCATGGTGGAGATAATCTGCCAAAAGCACAAGCAATAAAAGACGCAACGATGGCACACTTTATTTTAAAAAATAAAAAAAACAATCAATTATTTATTCACTATAACGGCTCGTACCATTCCGATAATTACGAGGGAATTTATTGGTATTTAAAAAAAGCAAATCCAAATTTAAAAATTGTAACTATTACTACCGAAGAGAATAAATTAGTACGTAAATTTAATAAGGAAAATAAAAATAAAGCAGATTTTATCATTCAAGTAGATGAAAATATGACAAAAACGTATTAATACCAACTCAACATCAAAATACGCTATAAATTATTTATCTTTTCACGGTTTTACTGCACTTTAAATTTAAACCATAGCTATGCTATGCTTGAAATTTCAAGATTGTAAAACATAAAAATAGTTCAAATTTATTTAGCGCATTTCAAAATTGAATTAGTATAACTCAAATTATTCACAAATTTACTATTGACCTGAGTTCGACCTAAACTTACATCAAATAAACCTTATAAATAGTGAGATTTGAACAATAAAAACGAATATTTATTATTAATTATTCACACTTTTTTATTTTGAGTTCATGATATGCTTCGCAATTAAGGCTTTTATTGTTCAAAGATTGCTGTTTAGAAGGCTTTCTATTAGATTTTATTTATTTGGTATTCATCTGTTCGCTTTGCTCGGGTCAGCCTTTTCCTTATACTTCGTTATGTCTTTTCAAACTAAAAAATATTCTTCAAATCTCACCATTTCTTCATTTTTAGTAAATTGAATTTTAGGTCGTGCTCAGGTTAGTATAAAAAACCCAACGTATTTTCGTTGGGTTGTACTTAATTTGTATCGTTTTAAGATTATTATTTTCTAAAATTTTATTCTTCCAAAAATGGATACTTATAATCTGTTGGTGCTACAAAAGTTTCTTTTATGGTTCTATTAGAAACCCATCGTAATAAATTCCATACAGATCCTGCTTTATCGTTTGTTCCTGAGCCTCTTGCTCCTCCAAATGGTTGTTGTCCTACAACTGCTCCTGTTGGTTTGTCATTAATATAAAAGTTTCCTGCTGCTCCTTCTAATGCTTCGGTTGCATAATCTATTGCATATCGATCTGCACTAAAAATTGCTCCTGTTAATGCGTATGGCGATGTTTTGTCTAGAGTTACTAAGATATCTTTCCAATCTTTATCTTCGTATACATATACGGTTAATATTGGTCCAAACAATTCGATTTGCATGGTTTTATAATCTGGTTTTTTTGCTAAAATAATGGTTGGTTCTATAAAGTATCCTTTACTATCGTCATAATTTCCTCCGATGATTACTTCTGCTTCTGGATCTCGTTTTGCATCGTCTATAAAATTTGACAATTTATCGAATGCTCTTTTATCGATTACTGCATTAATAAAATTGGTGGTATCTTCTGGACTTCCCATTTTCATAGATTTCATTTCTGCTTCTACGTGTTTTTTAACGGCATTCCATTTTGATTTTGGTATGTATGCTCTCGATGCTGCGGAACATTTTTGTCCTTGGTATTCAAATGCTCCTCTTGACATTGCGGTTGCTACTTGCTCTGCATTTGCTGATGGATGCATCCAAATAAAATCTTTTCCTCCTGTTTCTCCAACAATTCTTGGATAGGAACGATAGACTCCTTTTCGTACATTTGTTCCTATTTCGTCCCAAAAACTATTAAATACTCCTGTGGATCCTGTAAAGTGTATTCCTGTAAAGTCTTTGTGATTTAGTATGGTTTCGGTTATCATTGCCGAATCTCCTGTTACCATATTTATTACACCATCTGGTAATCCTGCTTCTTTAAATAAATCCATTATTACTTTTGCAGAGTATACTTGCGTTCGTGCTGGTTTCCATACGGTAACATTTCCCATCATTACTGGTGCTGCACTTAAATTTGCACAAATTGATGTAAAGTTAAATGGTGTTATTGCGTATATGAATCCTTCTAAAGCTCTATATTGCATTCGGTTCCATATTCCTGGCGACGATATGGGTTGATTTTGATATATTTCTGTCATGAATTGCACATTAAATCTAAAGAAATCTATCAATTCGCATGCTGCATCTATTTCGGCTTGCATTACATTTTTAGATTGTGCTATCATGGTTGCTGCATTCATTTTTGCTCGGTATGGTCCTGCTAATAAATCTGCTGCTTTTAGAAAAATTGCTGCTCGTGATTCCCACGGCATTTTTGACCATTTTTTTCGTGCTTCTAATGCTGTTTCAATAGCAAGTTCTATATGTTTTTTTTCTGCTGTATGGTATTTTCCTACATGGTGTTTGTTATCGTGTGGCGGATTTATTTCTCTTGTATTTCCTGTTCGTATTTCTTCGCTTCCTATATACAATGGTATGTCTACTTTTTCAGCATACATTTTTTTATACATCGCTAATAATTCTTTTCTTTCTTTACTTTTAGGAGCGTACGTTTTAACTGGTTCATTAACTGCTTTTGGTACGTTATAAAATCCTGTTGCCATCTGTTATATTTTTAAAAAGTTTCGACTAATTTTGTAGCTACAAAATTAGTGATTTTTTTATCTATAAACCTCAGTTCGATATAAAATTTGAATCTGGAATTACAGTGCTTTGTACTTTTATGGTGTTATACCAACTCAACATCAAAATACGCTATAAATTATTTATCTTTTCACGGTTTTACTGCACTTTAAATTTAAACCATAGCTATGCTATGCTTGAAATTTCAAGATTGTAAAAATAAAAATATTTTAAATCTATTTAGCGCATTTCAAACTTAGGTTGGTATTAAAACTTATTACTATAATTTCTAGGAGTATTTTTTTCATTATTTTTGGTTTCTACAAATTTAATAAAAAATGTGTACTGTTACTTTTATTCCGATAAACAAAACCGATTTTATTCTAACTTCGAGTAGAGATGTTCCTTTTATACGAGAAAAAGCTCTTTTCCCAAAATTGTATTCGGAGGATGGTGTTGGTATTATGTATCCTAAAGATGGTAAAGCTGGTGGTACTTGGATTGGTTATAGCAGTAAAAATAGGCTAATTTGTTTGCTTAACGGTGGATTTGTTAATCATTATGCAACCACACCTTCTAATATAAAATACCGTAAAAGTAGAGGGGTCATTGTTTTGGATTTGTTGAAAGAATCCAATATTCATTCCGCTTTAAGCGATATTAATTTAGATAATATAGAACCTTTTACTTTAGTTATTGTAGATTGGGATTCTTTGACTGATACTGATAAAAAAGAACATATCCAATTAATTGAACTGGTTTGGGATGGCTCTAAAAAATACATTAGATTTTTGCCACAAAAAATGCACATTTGGTCTTCGTCTACTTTGTACGATAGTAAGATGAAAAATATGCGAAAGAAATGGTTTATGGAATGGCAAAATTCTTTTTGTCCAAAGCATGTTAATAAATCGGAACTGGAGACACTTTACAAATCTCAAATTTTAAATTTTCATCGTTTTGCTGGTATTGGCGATTGCAATGTAGATGTACTTATGAAACGTAAATATATTGGTACGGTTAGTATTACACAAGTTTCCAAATTAGAGGGTTGTATTGCTATGGATTACGATACTATTTCTTAATTTCTGTGGTATTTTGTTTTTTGAACTTGTTTATTTCTCACTACTAATATCAACTCAATTTCAAAATACGCTATAAATTATTTATCTTCAATCTCTTTTATATACGTATCTAACAATAAAATAAACTCTATTAAGTGTAATGTGTTATTTGAAATTACAAGTTTTTTGTTAGAAATCTGCGATATAAACCTTACATTTGGGTAATCAATGTTTAAAACCAAATTTTATGAAGAAAAATTATTATTATTTTACAACTGTATTTATATTATTTTTTGTGCACGGATTGTTTGCACAATCAAAGATTATTTCTGGTACAGTTACCGAAAAAGCCAGTGGAATTCCATTATCTGGCGTAAGTGTAATTATTGATGGAACCACAACTGGTGGTGTTACTGATTTTGATGGTAAATATGCCATTAAAACAGAAAATTCTAATACTAAAAGTTTAACTTTTAAATTTCTTGGATATAAGACTGTTACTCTAAAAGTATCCAAAAATAGTACGATACTAAATGTCGAACTAGTAGAAAATGCCACAGCTCTAAACGAAGTAGTTGTTACTGCTTTAGGAATAAAAAGAGAAGCCAAAGCCTTAGGTTACTCCTTAACAAAAGTAGATGGAGATGCTATCTCTAAAGTAAAATCAACTAGTGCAATTAACTCGCTTCAAGGTCGCGTAGCAGGTGTAAATATTTCAACAAATAGTACAGGAGCCTCTGGTTCTGGTAGGGTTATTATTCGTGGTGCAAGTTCGTTAACTGGCGATAACCAACCTTTATATGTTGTGGATGGAATACCAATTATTAACCAAACCAAAGGTTCCGCAGTTGGCGCATTTGGTGGCGAACATGGAGATGGAGGAGACGATATTTCTTCAATTAATCCAGACGATATTGCTTCTGTCTCTGTACTTAAAGGTAGTTCTGCTGCTGCATTATATGGTTCTTTAGCCTCAAATGGAGTTATAATGATTACCACAAAATCTGGTAGTAAACGACAAGGTTTTGGTGTGGAGTATTCCAGTTCTTTTTCTTTTGATAAAGTAAATACTAATCTACAAGATTTTCAAACAACATACGGACAAGGTAATAACGCTTTAAAACCTGGTTTTGAATACGATATTACTGGAAATCCTGTAGAAATTGCAGATCAAGCTAATGCGATTTCGGATGCATATACGAGTTCGCTACAATCTTGGGGAGCAAAATTTGATGATTTATTGGTGTATAATTGGGATGGTAATAAAAGACCATATTCGTATACTGGAAATAATTTAGATAAATTTTATAATCTTGGTACAACCATAATCAATTCTATTGCTTTTACAAAAGGCGGAGAAAAAAGTAGCTATCGCTTTTCTTTTTCTAATTTAGATAATAAAGATATTTTTCCAAATACTACTTTAAATAGAAAATCTCTTGGATTAAATGCATCTGCACAGGTAAATCCAAAACTTACGTCTACCATTAATGCTAAATATATAATCGAAAAAGTACACAATCGTATTACTATTGGAGATACACCAGGAAATGCAAATACTGTTGCTTTCGTATTACCAAGTAGTTTAAACATTTACGATTTAAAGCCTGGTTCTAATGCACAAGGAACCGAACTTCGATTTCAACCAAGTCAATTTATTTCCAATCCGTATTGGGCAGTAAATAATTTTAATAACGACGATAAAAAAAACAGAATTATTGCATCTGGTACTTTAAAATATGATATGACAGATTGGCTTTACTTAACTGGAAGAGCTGGTATAGATACCTATAATTTATCTAGAAGACGAGTTACGCCATTCGGAACTGCTTATCGACCTGCTGGAGAATTGTCGCAAGCAAAATTTACCTATTCTTTATTTGATGCAGATATAATGTTAGGAATAGATAAAAATTTAAGTGGTAAAATATCAACAAATTCAATTATTGGTGTGAATACTAGAAAAAAGACTTTTGAAGCTTTAAGTGCAACTGGTCGTGGTTTTGTAGTTCCAGATATAGAAGATTTGAATAATACCACCTTACCTGAGCCTACTTTTAATTTTGTACCAACCAAAACAAATTCTATATATGGATCCTTTGAAGTAGACTATGATAATTTTCTTTTTGTAACTTATACAGGTAGAAATGACTGGTTCTCTACATTATCCTATCCTGGTAAAACAACACCAAATAATGAATTTTATTGGTCTTTAAGTAGTAGTTTACTACTTAATAAAGCTTTAAAATTGCCAACAAGTGTAAATTATGCTAAGATTAGGGCTAGTTATGCACAAGTTGCAGGTGGTGCTCGAGAAGCTTTTAATCTTAATTTAGATTATGCAATTACAGGTTCTTTTCAAGGACAACCATTAGGTCAAATTAATGGTAATTCTATTCCGAATCCAGATTTAGTACCTTTTCAAAAAAATGAATTTGAAGTTGGATTTGATGGACGTTTTTTAAAAAATAGATTTCATATTGATTTTGCTTACTATAAAAATCAAACTACCAAAGATATTGTTACTGCTGCTGCAGCTCCTTCCTCTAGTTTTTCTTCCGCAATTTTAAATATTGGAGAATTAGAAAATCAAGGAGTAGAATTTTTAATAGGAGGCTCTCCAATTAAAAATGAAAAATTCTCATGGAATACTTCATTTAACCTTGGTTACAATAATAGTAGAATTATTCATACAGACGACGAAGATACTCCAATAAATGTAGATGGTAGTTTGTCACGTTCCAAAACAGCTATTATATCGCATATTGTAGGAGAACATTATGGCGTAATTTATGGTTCGTCTTATAAAAGGGATGATAATGGCAATATTATGTACGATATTAGTGGTTCGATACCTAAACCAATTCAAGGAGAAGATAAAGTTTTAGGACAAGGAGTCGCTCCATTAACACTTGGTTTTTCTAATACCTTTAAATACAAAAATGTATCTCTAAGTTTTTTAATTGATGCAAAATATGGTGGACAAGTACATTCTGGTACAAATAGAGAACTTATGCTTAGAGGTTTACATAAAAAAACACTCGAAGGTCGCGAAAATGGCTTGGTAGTTTCTGGAATCGACGATGCTACTGGAAATTCTTTTACAAGAACTGTAGCACCAGAAAATTTAAGAACTTATTATGGTCTTATTGCAGCAGAAAATTCTGGAATTGCCGAAGAGTTTGTTTACGACACAGATTTTATCAAATTTAGAGAATTGAGTATTTCTTATAATTTACCAACAAAATTTCTAAACAATACATTTATTAATAACATGCGTTTTTCTTTGGTTGGTAGAAATCTATTCTTTATTTCAAAAAAAGTAGATAATATAGATCCAGAAGCTTCTTTAAATAATCTAAACTCTCAAGGTATTGAAAGATTTGGAATACCATCAACAAGAAGTATTGGCTTTACATTAAATGTTAAATTTTAAAAATATAATCATGAAAAAAATAATAATTATACTCGTATTACTACTATCGTTTGGATCGTGTGATGATGGCTTTGATGAATTAAATGTAAATCCATCTAAGCCTTCACAAATAAGTCCTGCAAATAAATTGACTTACATTCAGTTATACACTGGAGGTAGCAACTATGTAGCCTACTTATTTTGGAATATGATTCATCTTATGCCTAATGTACAACAACTTAACAATACTCATTATGGTCCTATTTTTAATTACAAAGAAGGACATACACATTGGTTTTTTGAAGAACAATATAGAACCACAGTTAAAAATGTTGTCGATTTAGAAGCACAATTAATGGATAGCAACGAACCAACAGCAGCTGTAGATTTAGCCATTGCTAGAATCCAAAAAGTACTTATTTTTAGTAGATTAACAGATGCTTATGGCGATATTCCTTATAGCGAAGCTGGAAAAGGTTTTTTAGAAGGTATCCGTTTTCCGAAATACGATAAACAAAGTGATATTTATGCAGATATGTTAACTACTTTAGAAAATTCTGCTGCTACACTTAACACTGGAGGAGACAATTCTTATGGTTCTGCAGATTTATTATATGCTGGAGATAATACAAAATGGAAGAAATTTGCTAATTCTTTAATGCTTAGACTAGCAATGCGAATGGTAAAAGTAGATCCTACTGCAGCACAAAATTGGGCAACTAAAGCAATAACTGGTGGTGTTATGGAAAGTAATGATGATATTGCTTTTACTCAATATGAGAATTCTGCAAACGATGGAGGACCAAATGTTAATCCATTAACAAAGTGTTTTACATCAAGAGCACAAAACCAAGTAAAAATATCCAAAACATTTATGGATTTTATGAAAACAAGAAATGACCCTCGTGTGTCTGTTTTATGCTCTACCGTAGATGGTAATACGGATTTTGCTTTACAATTTGGACAAGATATTAACGATGCAACTCGAGGAGATGCTAATTCTAAACCAAATATAAATATTTTTGGAGGTTCTGGTATTGTAATTTACGATGCTCCCTTTTTCTTTCAGACTTATGCAGAAGTCGAATTTATGCTTGCTGAAGCTGCCGAACGTTGGGGATTAGCAGGAGGTAATGTTGAAGACCATTATAATGCTGGTGTTAGAGCCGCAATGGGTTATTTATCTATGTATGGACATGGTGTAGAAATCACTTCTGCACAAATGGATAGTTACTTAACCGCAAACCCTTTTATTGCTGCCGATGCTTTAAAGATGATTAACGAACAATATTGGGTTGCAACTTTTGGTAATGGTTTAGAAACCTATTCTAACTGGAAAAGATCTGGTTTTCCAGAATTAATTCCATTTGATATTGCGGCAACACTTACTGAAGGAAAAATACCAAGAAGGTTTGTATATCCTGGTTCCGAAAAATTAAATAATCCCGATAATGTAGAAGCTGCTACAATACAACAAGGTGGTGATGGATTACTTACACGAATGTGGTGGGATGTCGAATAAATTTTAAAATTAGTAACCTGAGTTCGACCTAAACTTGCAATCAAAGTTTAGGTCGAACTCAGGTTAGCAGTTAGTCAGATTTTCACTATGTGTGAAACTCTGACTTTTATCTATTGACCTTTAAAAAATCAATTATTTTTTCATTTCTACTTTTAAGAAAACATCTTCTTTTTTCTTTTTGTATACTTCTACAAAAAATTCGTTTTCTTTTATTTTTACAATTCTATCTGTACTAAATTGAAATGCTTTTATTTTCTTTTTTATTTTATTAAAATCTATAACGGAGCTTTTTGTTAATTCGCCTGTTTGGTTGTTAATTTTTGAAATTGTTAAAATTCCACCTCTCCCATCTGTGTGTAGTATTGGGGTTTTATCTAATGGTAAATTAATATTTTTAATATTATCTATATAGGTAAAATAGAGATTGTCGTTTCTTTTAAAATAAGTGTATGACATACCGCCTTGTCCATTATTACTCCCTCTCTGGCGCTTAG
>Ga0256840_1000778_pt1 | contig 31886 bp, 34 predicted proteins | sample 355202metaG_FD_185969 | JGI IMG/M metagenome (GOLD analysis project Ga0256840, IMG submission 185969) | Hydrothermal vent microbial communities from Mid Atlantic Ridge, Atlantic Ocean - 355-202 | ecosystem: Environmental > Aquatic > Marine > Hydrothermal vents | place: Atlantic Ocean: Mid... | reverse complement strand
CGTAATTCAACCGTTGTAACTGAAAAAGTCGCACCCATCAGGTGAAAGTTTTAGGTGTGACTTTTTCGCTTTAAAGTACCTAATTATAGAGCAAGTTGGCTTGTTGTATAATTTGGTATGGAATTATTGGGGAATTAAGATTAGTGATTTTAAAATCAAATCTTGATAATATATACCAAATGGTGTATAATGATAATAAAGGATCTATTATGAGTAAGGTACAAACTAGTCTAAGACTTGATTCTGACAAACTGTATGAAGCAAAAGAGATACTTAAAAATTTAGGTTTAAATTTTACAGATGCTGTCAATATATTTACAAATATGGTTGTAGCTACAAAAGGCTTACCTTTTGATGTAAAAATTCCAACTAAAGAGTTTAAAAAATCGATAGATGAGTTAGAAAATAAAACTGGTAAAAAGTTTGATTCGGTTGATGAGTTATTTGATGACTTGGATACTTAGTGTATTCAATTTTTAGAACAACTAACTTTAAGAAGCAATATAAAAAGTTATCAATCAAAGATAAATTATTTACAAAAGATATAATTATAACACTTGCTAAAGGCGAAGAGTTAAACCAAAAATACAAAGACCATAAATTAACAGGAAACTTTAAAGACTTACGAGAATGTCATATAAAGCCAGACTTGCTCTTAATATATAAAATAGATGATGGTATCTTAGAATTAGCCTTAGTTCAGATAGGTAATCATAATTCACTTTTTAAATAGAGATAACTTTAAAAAAACTAGGGCTTATATATATGAAGTCTATATCCACTCCCAGAAACATTATCTATAGCCCCATCTGGAACTTTTTTGCGAAGACCTCGAACAAGTGAACGGATGGCGTCTTGGCTCATGCCCTCATATGCCCAAATGGCATCTTCAATCTCTTCATATTTTACAACCCTAGTATGATGATGTGCAAGTAGGTCTAAAAATAATGTTTCATTCTTAGTTAGCTTGACCTCCTTAGCATCATTGATGATAACTTTTTCATAAGCATTATAAAAACAAGTTTCGCTGAGTGCTAAGTTAAATTTACTTTTATCTTCTATGAGCTCTATTGACTTTTCTAGTGCAGTAATAAGTTTGTCTTTAGTGATCGGTTTTATGATGTACTTTACAAGTTGCAATTCCACCGCTTGCATAAGATACTTCGTGTCAGAATAGGCAGTTGCAACTATGATTTGAACATCTTTGTCATGTGCACGAATGTAACTTGCCATATCAAGGCCATTAAGCTTTGGCATAGATATATCTGTGATGATGATGTCAGGTCTATATTCTTTCCATATACTAATCGCCTCTTTACCATTTGGTGCTTGGAGAACTTGTTTACAAACACGCTCAAGATATTCAACTGCATTTTTTCGAACTGCATCATCATCTTCAACATATAGTATAGTAAAGTTACTGAGTAAATCTTTCATTTTTTACCTTTAGAGGTGCACTTTAATAAGTACTTTTAAGAAATTATAGCACTTAATGAGTAAGTAATCTTTAATAAGACTAAGAGTATAATCAATTCAAATAGATGGGTATTAAAAATACAAAATTTGAGGAAAAAATTATAGAAATGAACACATATAAAGTAGACTTTCTTCATTCAATAAAATTTAAGATACTTTTTTGGTTTATTACTATATCAGTTTTGCCCATTGTCTTTTTTTCTTATTCTAACTATGCTCAAAACTCTCAAACCATAAAACAAACAGCGTTAAATGAGATAATGGAATCTTCAAACTTAAATGCTAAGTTTATAGATACTTGGTTCTCTTATCGTAAAACAGATATCACTACATGGTCGCAAAATTTACAAAATGTTGCTTTTTTAGAAGAGTTAGAAAACTTATTTGAAACATCAAAACTACCACCTCAAAAACTCATCAATACAAGTACATATACGACTTTAGTAGCAAAAAAGCAAAAAGATTTAGTTTTGTTATCTTTACATTATGATTATGTATATGATTTGTTTCTTATAGACTTAAAAGGGAATATACTTTATAGTGTAAAGAAAGAAAGTGACTTAGGAACATCCTTAATTGATGGAAAGTATAAAGATACAAAATTTGCAAGTACTGTGAGAAAAACTTTAAAAAATAATGAGATTTACTTTTCAGATATGGAGAGATACGCTCCATCTTCAAATGTTTTGGCCGGGTTTATTACTGCTCCTCTTATAAATGACAAAGGAAAAACAGTAGGTGTTTTTGCAATACAGCTTCAATTAGATAAACTTTTTAGTCTTTTAGACGCAAACCATAATACGAAGTCTTATTTATATTACCTTGTAGGTAAAGATGGAATGCTTCGTTCAAAAATTCATTCAAAGCAAGAAGTTTTAAATAAAAATGTAGTAATAGACACAAAACAGTTTCGTCTTTGGAAAGACAGGCATGTTAAAGAAACTAACAAAAGCACAGAAAAAGAGATAATGATAAGCTATGTTGATTTTGATGGGCATAATGTTATAGGTACACATAAAAATATAAATTTTTTGGGAGTGAACTGGGGACTTATAAGTGAGGCCAATACAGACTTTCTTTTGCAAGCTCAAAAGCAGTATGCGAAAAATGTTCTCTTGTTGCTTATCTTTGTAATTTTAATCATCATTGTAGTGGCATTTATCATATCACATCAAATTACCAAGCCTATTATAAAGTTAATGGATGCGACAAATGATTATTCGATGGGTTATAGAGATGTGAAAGTAAAGCACGAGGGAAAATCAGAAGTTGGTCAACTTGGTCGTGCTTTTAATCAGATGATGAAAGCACTCTATGAAAATGAAAATCAGCTTATAAAAACGACACAACAAGCCCAAGCAGCTGCACAAAGTAAGTCAGAGTTTTTAGCAAGTATGTCACATGAGATACGTACACCGATGAACGGAGTGATAGGAATGCTTGGGCTCCTCCTCAATACTAAACTAGACGATAAGCAAAGACATCATGCTCACCTTGCTCAAAGTAGTGCAAATGCCTTACTCGCGCTTATCAATGATATATTGGATTTTTCAAAAGTGGAAGCTGGGAAGTTGGAACTCGATGCTCATGAGTATATGTTGCGTGATGAACTTGGTGATTTTGCAGAGGCTATAGCTTTTAAGGCACAAGATAAAGGGGTGGAGCTTATCTTGGATGCTTCAGAAATCGAGTATGATAAAATCATAGCAGATAAAGGGAGAATTCGCCAAATCCTTACCAACATTGTGGGCAACTCTGTAAAGTTTACAAAAGAGGGTTTTATCCTCATAAAAGCAAATTTGAAAACTATAAATCCTACACAAGCTCGTTTAATAATCACTATAAAAGATACGGGGATTGGGATACCAAAAGGGAAGATAGATACTCTTTTTGATTCCTTTACGCAGGTTGATGCCTCAACAACAAGAAAATACGGCGGCACAGGACTTGGCCTTGCGATTGTAAAAAAATTATGTAACCTCATGGATGGAGATATTGCTGTTAGTAGTGAGTTTGGTAAAGGAAGTACATTTGTTATAGATGTTGCAGTTGGACTACACCCACAAGCGAGCATCGTAAAACCAACTATAGATATGAGAGATAAAAAGGTTTTAATTGTTGATGAGAGTGTTCAAAGTTATAAAGCTATTTCAAGTCAACTCGAACATTGGGGTATGCAAGTGAGAGGAGTCTCTAATACCGGCGATGCTAAGGAGATGTTAGCAGAATCTAAGTTTGATATGTTGCTAATAGATATTAAAAAATCAGACCTCTCTGGTGCTACACTGGCTAAAGAGATTAGAGAAAATAAAGAGTATGAGAAGATGAAACTCATCATGATGACACCACTGGACTTTAGTTTTGAAATGCAAGCAGACCAAGAGGTGTTTTTTGATGATTATTTTCCAAAACCAACTACTACAAAAGATTATATGCATACCTTTAATGTTTTTGATGAAAAGGCACCAAAAATGCAAGCACAACATGCTCATGTGAATACTATGACTTCAAACTCAGCATGGCCAAAAGGTACAAAACTTCTAATAGTTGAAGATAACCTTACAAATCAAATAGTTTTAGAGGGTATCTTAGAAACCTTTGGCTTAAGTGCTGACATAGCAAACAATGGTGCAGAGGCTATTATGGCTATAAAAAAATCATCTCAAGCCTATGCGGTCATACTTATGGATTGCCAAATGCCCGTGATGGATGGATATGAGGCATCTAAAAGTATTCGTGATGGGAGCGCAGGGGAAGAAAATAGTGATATTCCTATTATAGCTATGACTGCAAACGCTATGGAGGGAGACAAAGAGAAGTGTTTAATCTCTGGTATGGACGATTATGTATCAAAGCCTATAGACTCTAAAGTTTTTTTAGAAGTGCTTAAAAAATGGATACATATGTCCGATGAGGGCTTCTATGACCTAGAGAACGGGGGTATACAAGAAGAAAAAACACTTGGAAGTCAAATAGATGAATTGGTCTGGGATGAAGAAGATGTCTTGGCAAGGATTGGTGGGTCTACTAAGTTACTTAAAAAACTTATGAGTATCTTCCTTGATGATATAGTAGAAAAAGTTGCTCAACTAAGAGTAGCAATAGAGACTCAAAACAAAGGTGATATTAAGCTTTTATCACATACGATTAAGGGTGCGGCTGCAAATTTGAGCATCAAAAAAGTTGCAATGATCGCTAAAGATATTGAGTGCAACAGCTCAAATGAAATTGAAGCTTTAGAGAAGGCTACGGATGAGATAATAGAGATATTCCATAATTATTTAGGTTCTGAAATAGGGTTACAAACAAAGAATGTCCTCATAGATGTTGAAAGATTGAAGTCCGAACTAGATGCACTTAAGGAGAAACTTAACAAGGGATCCTTTGTTGATACAAGTATGCTTCGAACCTTTTACATAGAGGATAATGAAAGCGTTAATGATGCCCTCAAGGATTTGTTTGTAGCTATAGACTCTTTTGAATTTATAAAAGCCGTTGAACAAATTAATGCTATACTCAAGGAGTTAAAATGACTGAAAAAAATGTAATTTTAATCGTTGATGATGTTGTTGTGAATGTACAAGTATTGGTTAATCTTCTTAAAGACAACTATGAACTCAAAATTGCAACTGATGGATCACGGGCACTTGAGTTAGCACAATTAGAACCTATCCCAGACTTGATTTTACTTGATATCGCCATGCCTGGTTTAGATGGCTATGATGTCCTTGCAGAGTTAAAAGATATAAAAGTAACGCAAAATATTCCCGTTATATTTGTAACAGCTAATACGAGTATAGAAGATGAAGAGAGGGGCTTAAATCTTGGTGCAGTTGATTATATAACCAAACCAATTAGCCCAGCTATCGTTAAAGCACGAGTGGATACACATCTTAAGATAAAGTTACAGCATGATGCACTTGTATATAATGCAAGTCATGATCAGTTAACTGGTCTATATAATCGTCATGTGCTTGTGGAAGAGGGACAAAGAACATTTGCTCGTGCCAAAAGACAAGAAGAAGACTTGTGTGCCATAATTTTAGATATAGATCACTTTAAGCGTGTAAATGATGAATATGGACACTTAGTAGGAGATAAGGTACTGATACATGTAGCTAATGTACTCAAAAATAATATGCGTACAGAAGATTTTATAGCACGCTTTGGAGGGGAAGAATTTGTATTGATATTGGAAAACTGTGATGCTAAGGCAGCAATAGATAAAGCTGAACTTTTAAGAAAAGCTATACAAAACACGCAGACAGAGGGTATCAATGTAACAGCTAGTTTTGGTATTTGTGAGCTAAAAGAGGGGCATGAAACTTTTGAATCAATTCTAAAAGATGCTGATACTGCTTTATACAAAGCAAAACAAAGCGGTAGAAATAAAGTAGTACTCTTTAGAGGTGTTTGACTTTAATTTTAGAATTGAGTGAGTACCCTATAAGAAGCATAAGAAGCATCACACCGTAAGCAGGTATAAATGAATAAACAAACCCAAGATACACTAACCATAGTAGTATAGCTCCAAGTGGAGTAGGCACTCCAGTAAAATAGTTTTCTATCTCGCCAGCATCTGCATTTATATTGAAATAAATGAGCCTTCTAAGTCCTGAAATAACATAATATATACTAAGTATAGCCGCTAGAAAAATTATATTGCCTAAGTTGGCTTGTGCATACACAGCTTCAAAGATTAAAAAAACAGGGACAAGGACAAAGCTTAAAAAGTCTGCAAAACTATCAAGTTGTATGCCAAACTCGTTAGATAGATTAAATTTACGTGCAATTTTTCCATCAAAGATATCAAAAGCTCCACCTATCCAGGCTAAAATAATAGCTAAAAAGAAATTGTTTTGAGTAATGAAGTAAACAGCTAAAAGACCAGCTGTAATATTAACAAAGGTAAACATATTGGCTAAGTTAAATTGAGATGAGGGTGTAAAAAGAAATTTCATATTTAAAGTACCTTATTGTAAAAATGAAATTATAGCAAAATTTAATCAAGAATTAACATGATATCTATTATCATTATGTATGAAAAACTTATATGATTGCAATATATCTTGCAAAGTTAGAATAATCAAACTCAATGCTGGTACGGAGCTCAAGCAAAGACTTATCTCGTTTGGAATTATGAAAGGTTCTGAGGTTGAAGTTATAAAACATACCGCTAGTAAAAGTACAGTAGAAGTAAAAGTGGGAAAAATGAAGATAGCACTCAGAGCTTCTGAAGCAAAAAAAATAGACATAGAACAAATATGAACTCTAAAGATATAAAGCTTTGTCCAGTTACGGCGAATCATATTAAAATTGCTTTAGTTGGGCAACCTAATGTTGGCAAGAGTATGCTTATCAACTCTATATCAAACGCACATTTGCATGTGGGCAACTTTTCTGGTGTAACGGTTGATAAAACCGAGGTACTGTTTGATTATAAGGACTATCATTTTACTGTAGTAGATTTACCAGGGACTTACGCTTTTACTGATTATACTATCGAAGAGAGAGTGACGCATAAATACCTTTGTACTGAGGATTATGACCTTATTATCAATGTGATAGATTCAACAAACTTAGCAAAAAATCTTCAGTTGACATCTGAACTCATGTCTATGAATAAAAATATTGTCATAGCCTTAAATATGAGTGATGAGGCACAAAAAGAGGGGATAGCGATAGATGCACAGTATATGTCGCAACTTCTTGGAATACCTTGTATTAAGGTTTCTGCGCATACTAAGTTGGGAGTAGATACTCTCATAGAAGCTATAGTATCTCAGTATGAAAATGAGGAGCAAGAGAGTAAACTTATCTTTAGTGAACCAGTTGAAGAAGAAATTGCTCAAATAGTTTGGTATTTAGATAAACACAAGTTTGGTGATAAAAGTTCTTATAGAAGCACTGCAATAAACTTACTCAAAAACAATAAAGAAATATATCAAAAAATACATGACAACCCTATCTGGATTGAGTTACAGCCAATTCTCATAGAATCACTTCATCATATAGAACTTCATCATGATAGTGATGATATAAAAGAAGCCTTTGCGGAAGAGTATGCCTCATTTAACAGAGGTATAGTGGCAGAAGTATTACGAGAAGAAAAAAAATCACCTCAAAAAACTTTAAGTGAAAAAATAGATGATGTCCTTATTCACCCTTTTTTAGGTATACCTATATTTTTATTTTTAATGTGGTCTTTATTTCAGCTTACTTTTAATGTAGGATCTATTCCAATGGAGTGGATTGATGCTTTTTTTGCTTGGCTTGGGGGGACAGTTGGGGCTACAATATCTAATGATGATATACGTTCCCTTATAGTGGATGGTGTTATCGCGGGGGTTGGATCTGTTGTACTTTTTGTTCCAAACATTATGATACTTTTCATCGGTATAGCTTTGCTTGAGAGTACTGGTTATATGTCTAGGGTCTCTTATCTCCTGGATGGATTTTTTCATAAGTTTGGTTTACATGGACAAAGCTTTATTCCATTGGTTACAGGGTTTGGATGTTCTATTCCTGCCTACATGAGCGCAAGAATTCTTAAAAATGACAAAGACAGGCTTCTGACGTTATTTATCATTAGTTTTATGTCTTGTGGAGCAAGACTCCCCATCTATGTACTTTTTGCAGGGGCATTTTTTTCTCCAGAATTCGCAGGAAATATACTTTTTCTTATCTATCTAAGTGGTGCTTTGCTAGGATTAGCATCAGCAAAACTATTAAAACTTACTGCATTTAAAGGTTCAGATGAACCGTTTGTGATGGAGATGCCAAAATATAGACTACCATCACTCAAACTTATTTGGCATACGGTATTTTCTAAAACAATGATGTATTTGAAAAAGGCAGGAACATTTATAGCTGCTGCTGCTATGTTGGTGTGGTTTTTGAGTAACTATCCTCATAATGATGCATTAACTCAAGTGTATCACTCACAAATATATCAAGCACAAACTTTAACGCAAAAAAAAGACTTAGAAAATAAACTTAGCGAAGAACTTTTAGAACAAAGCTACCTTGGAGATATTGGAAAGTTTATGGAACCAGCTTTTACTCCACTAGGATTTGATTGGAAGATGACGGTAGCCCTCCATGCTGGACTTGCCGCAAAAGAGGTGATAGTCTCTACCCTTGGGGTACTCTACTCCCTGGGTGCGGATGTCAATGAAAACAATAACTCTCTTGTTGAGGCAATAAGTGAGCAGATACCATTCGCATCAGCTATGGCATTTATAGTATTTATTATGATTTATTTACCTTGTTTAGCGGCATCTATTGTCTTTACACGTGAAGCTGGACATATAAAGTACTTTTTTTATCTTTTTGTCTTTACTACAGTCACAGCGTATCTTTTCTCATTCATAGTTTACAACTTGTTAGTTATACTTGGTTAGAATTTGATTATGATAAAAATATTAATGATAGAAGATGACTTAGAACTAGCCGAAATCCTTACAGAGTATTTGGAGCAGTTTAAGTTTGAGGTTATTACCGAAGATGACCCTTTTAAAGCAGTAAGTATACTAAAGTTGGAACCATTTGATTTGGTTATTTTAGACTTAACCCTCCCTGGTATGGATGGCTTAGAGGTTTGTGAAGCTATTCGTGAGCGTCAAGATATTCCCATTATTATATCGAGCGCTAGAAGTGATGTGACTGACAAGGTCAAAGCTTTAGAACTTGGTGCGGATGATTATATGCCAAAGCCTTATGACCCTCGTGAACTAGAAGCTCGCATCCAGTCAGTGCTTCGTCGTTATGCTGCTAAAGTTGAAGCCAAAGAAGAATCTAAGAGTGATTTTAAATGTGATAAGTCAGCGATGAGTATCACCTACAAAAATCGTAATATTGAACTAACTAATGCAGAGTTTGGGATACTTTCATATATGATACAAAAACAGGGTTTAGTCGTATCTCGTGAAGATTTGATTCATAATGTCAATGCTATCAACGAAGACTCATCAAACAAAAGTATAGATGTAATGGTTGGTCGTATTCGTAATAAACTTGGTGATAAAACTCTTATAGAATCTGTTCGTGGTGTTGGATACAAACTTTTAAAATAGATGTCTAAGCACGCTGTTCTTTTAACTGTACTCTTTGCTCTCATAGTTTCACTTTTGAGTGTTAGTGTTGTATTTTGGGAGTTTTTTAAACTCAATAAGCAGCAATATATCAATCATATTTTTAGTAAACATGCAATAATTACACAAATATATACACAGCATTTACAGGAGAAAAGTTCCGATATCATGTTAGATATCAATTTAGCTGTATATAATCTTCATATTGACAATACAAGCAGTATAAAAGATCTTTCCCTTCATGGAAAATTGTTAAAGCGTATAGGTTTTCAAAGTGTCGATAATGAACTGATGTTTAATGCGAACGGATTTTATACACAAAAAGTAGTGAACAATATTCAAGTGATTATGTTTGAATATAAAAAGAAAATTTATTTTTATATTCAAGCACCTAAAGGCTCTATCCTTATTCAAGATGAGCAGTTAAAGCCATATAAATATTTCAATGTTTTATATACATACTCAACAGTCATTCTTATTATTAGTATCTCATTTTTTCTTATTTTACATAAGTTACGCCCATTGATTAGACTTCGTCGTAAAATTGCTACACTTGGTGATGGAAATATGAATGTTTCATTTAAAATGCATGGCAATGATGAGATAGCATCTATAGCCAATGAATTAGAATCCACTAAGGGCAAGATTAGTACTATAATGGAGTCTCGTACACTTTTTTTGCGAAATATTATGCATGAACTTAAAACGCCAATAGCTAAAGGTACCATCGCTACAGCTATGTTAAAAACAGATAAACAACGTGATAGGTTCACCTCTATCTTCGGTCGCTTAGAGTCTTTAGTCAATGAGTTCGCCCTCATAGAGGAAGTAACATCACTTGATGATAAGTCAGAGTTTAAAGAGTATCGTCTAGTGGATATGATAGATGGAGCCATCGATATGGCGATGGTTGATAAGATGAAAGTTTTTGTAGATATCGATGCGAGTGTAAAGATGAATGCAAACTATAGACTTTATACTACTGCGATAAAAAATATGATAGATAATGGGATGAAATACTCTCCAGATGAGATGATCTATATAAAAATGATAAATGGAGAGTTGTGTTTTGATACAAGAGGGGAATGCTTGAGTCAACCTTTAAAGTACTACATTGAGCCATTTACAAAAGAGAACCCATCAAAAAATAGTTTTGGTTTAGGACTTTATCTTGTTGATAGTATTTTAAAAGCACATGGGCAGGTTTTAGCACATGAATACCATAATGGAGTGAACCGTTTTATATTTGCGTAAGAAGAAAACTGTAAACTAAGAGTATGAAAAATTTGCTGGATTTACGCAAACGGATAAAGTTTGTTTTATTTATATTGTTTCCTATATCATTTTTTGTATTTGGATGGTTAAGCCATGCAGCATATAAGCCTGTTCATAAAATAGAAGCACCCTCAATACTCTCAAAAATTAAGAAAAATAAAACTTTAAATGTAGTCCTGTTAAACTCTCCTACTACATATTATTTGGGTGTAGATGGTCCTAAAGGTTTTGAATATGATCTTTTATTAGCATATGCATCTCATCTTGGTGTTGATCTGAATATTACCACTGTAAATACTACAAATGAAGCGATAGAACTTTCTGAAGGTCAAGGTTATCATATTATATCTGCCTCTTTAACAAAAACTTCAAACCGTACTAAAAAATTTAATTTTGGTCCATCGTACTATGAGGTACAACAGCAAGTGATTTGTTATAGAGGAATGATAGGGAGTGGAAAATTTCCGCGTGATGAAGAGGAGCTAGTTGGGTTAAGGATAACTGTTGGAAAAGGTACAAGTTATTCGGAGACACTAGATTTGTTACAATCAGATGGACTCGATATAAACGCGACATATACAACAGAATACTCTACAGAAGAGCTCCTCGAACAAGTAGCTTCACATAAGATAGATTGTACTATTGCTGATTCTCATATATACTCTTTAAATTTACGTTATTTTACGAACTTAGCGCTTGCTTTTACGATAGGAGAAAGAGAACAACTCGCTTGGGTTTTAGCAAAAAACTCTAAGGAGTTAGAAGTTGATATGTATGCTTGGCTTAATGAATTTAATCAAAGTGGAAAGATGGCTGCACTTAAAGACCATTATTACAGTTATATTTTATTTTTTGATTATTATGATACAAAGGTATTTTACAAACGAATTAAATCAAGGTTATACAAATATAAAAAGTATTTTTTACAAGCCTCTAAAAAGCATGATGTCCCTTGGGAACTTATAGCTGCTCAGTCTTACCAAGAATCTCATTGGAATCCACGTGCAAAAAGTTATACAGGGGTACGAGGGCTGATGATGCTAACACAATCAACAGCTAAGATGTTAGGTGTAAAAAATCGTCTCAGTCCAAAACAAAGTATCATGGGTGGGACGAGACACCTCAAGCAGATGTTACGCTACGTTCCAAAAGAGGTAAAAGGGGAAGACAGACTCAAGTTTGCACTAGCCGCTTACAATATAGGGATGGGACACGTACGCGATGCTAGAAAACTTGCTAAAAAGTTTGGACTCAATGAAAATATTTGGAGTGATTTAAAAATCACTTTACCACTTCTTTCTCAAAAAAGATATTATCGTACAGTACGCTATGGATATGCTAGAGGGAGTGAGCCAGTACGTTATGTTGAAGCTATATATGACTATAAAAATATTTTAGAAAATAATACTAAAGAGAAAGAAAAGGAAAAGTTAGCAAAAGAAGCAGCCAAGAAAAAAGCTAAACTTGATAAAGAACAAGAGGCTATTCGCGCTGCTTTGGTAAAAAAAATGAAAGAAGCAAAAGCTAGGTCTGATAAAAATCAGTCTTCGCTAAGTGGTCCTTGAGAACCTAGTTCACTTAAAAAAGTTTCCATATCATATTTTTCACGATATTCCGGGGTCATGATGTGGATTAAAATATCACCAAGGTCGATAACAACCCAGTCTCCACTCTCATCGACATTATTAAAGGTTTCATTTTCTTTGATTGATTTTTTGAGATGATCAAGTAAGGCAAGAGTATGTCTGCTTCCAAGTGATGATGCAATGATTGCAAAGTCTACAATATAGTTTTTATCTTTTAAGTCAAAGACCTCGATTTTCTCTGCTTTGTTTTTATCTAATACATCTGTTATAGCTTTTATTCTGTTTTGCAATTATTGCTCCTGTCTGATTTGTGTTGATGATATATTTTCATCAATTTGAAGAGTTAGATAACTCTTTGGTATAAGTATATTATTCCTCGTGGCTACAAGGAATGTTACTCTACTTTTTAACTCTTCGTATCTATGCCATCTCTTTAAATCTGCTAAATTATCAGCACCAATAATGAGATATAGTTTTTTATAATATTTTAAAAGGTGTAATACACTATATATCGAAGCTACTTGTTTTTTTTGTGCAATCTCAAAATTTGATATTTCAACATTGTTATACTCTTGAAACATCTCTTTTAGCCATGCGAACCTTTGCTCGGCTGAATGATGAGAATGTGATTTAAAGGGGTTTAAAAAAGCAGGCATAATAACTACTTTTTCAATATCTTTAAAATTAAGAGCAGCCTTTACAATAGCTTCATGTCCGATATGTGGAGGATCAAAACTCCCTCCAAAAAGTGCTACGATTTTCATTTAATGCGAATTATAGCTAAGTTTAGATAAAATTATCCAATTTTTAAATATTAGGGACTATATATGGCACTTAAAATAGCAATTAACGGTTTTGGAAGAATTGGTCGTTGTGTAGCAAGAATTGCTGCAAATAGAGATGATGTAGAGATAGTAGCGATAAACGATATGGCGAGCATGGATATGATGCTTTACTTACTAAAAAATGACTCTGTTCATGGTACTTTTAAGAGTGAAGTAAATCAACTTGATGATGAAAATATCTCTATAAATGGTCATAAAATCCGTGTATTTTCTGACCGTGATCCTAAAAATCTTAAATTTGCAGAGTGTGGTGCAGACATGGTACTAGAGTGTACAGGTGTATTTTTAACACAAGAGTCTGCCCAAGTTCACATTGACAATGGTGTAGAGAAAGTTTTATTTTCTGCGCCTTCAAAAGACAGCGCAACAGATACCTTTGTAATGGGTGTAAACCACGAGTTGTATGCTGGACAGAAAATAGTATCTAATGCCTCTTGTACTACAAACTGTTTAGGGCCGGTGGCTAAAGTTTTAGATGATGCTTTTGGTATAGAAAAAGGTCTTATGACTACTATCCACTCATACACAAATGATCAAAATATTTTAGATGTTAAGCACTCAAAAGACAAGCGTCGTGCAAGAGCAGGGGCTATTAACATGATACCAACTACTACTGGTGCTGCAAAAGCTATCTCGCTTGTTATGCCTCAACTCAAAGGTCGTTTACATGGTCAGTCTGTACGCGTTCCAACACCTGATGTATCTATGGTTGATTTAAATGTTGTTGTAAAGCGTCAAACAACAAAAGAGGAAGTCACTGAGGTTTTTAATAAAGCGGCTGATACTAATCTTAAAGGTCTATTGCTTATGGACAAAGAGATGCGAGTATCTCAAGACTTTGTTGGTTGTGAATATAGTTCTATCGTTGCTGAGGACTTGACGCAGGTTATCGGTGGAGATATGGTAAAAATAATGGCTTGGTATGACAACGAATGGGGTTACTCAATGCGTCTTATTGACATGGCATTGCATATAAGTAAGTAGATTCCAAATCAAGTTTGGAATGACGAACACTGTTGGAATGACGAACACTGTTGGAATGACGAACACTGTTGGAATGACGAACACTGTTGGAATGACGAACACTGTTGGAATGACGTCAACCCGTCATCCTGAACTTGATTCAGGATCTCTCAAATATTAAGGAAGAATTTGGAATTATTAAATATAAAAGAGTTAGACTTAACAAAGAAAAAAGTATTCATTAGATGTGATTTTAATGTGCCTATGGATGAATTTGGAAATATCTCTGATGATAGACGAATTCGTTCAGCCTTAGCTACTATCAACTACTGTCTAGATCAAGATTGTGCTGTTATCTTAGCATCACACTTCGGTCGTCCAAAAGGTGAAGTTGATGAAAAGTACTCTTTGGCTCCAATTGCTAGAAGGCTACATCACCTATTAAAACGTGAAGTGTTCATTGCCCAAGATGTTGTTGGAGATGATGCAGTTAATCGTACAAAAAATCTTAAATGTTGCGAAGTGCTGCTTTTAGAAAACTTACGTTTCGAAGCTGGTGAGACTAAAAATGATGAAATATTTGCACAAAATCTAGCATCGATGGCTGATATTTACATAAATGACGCCTTTGGTGTATCTCATCGTGCCCATGCTTCTGTTGAAGGTATTACACATTTTTTCGCACAAGATAAAAAAGCAGCTGGTTTTTTACTGCAAAAAGAGATTCAGTTTTTTGGTAAACTTATCAATGAGCCAGTTCGTCCTTTTGCTGCTATAGTTGGTGGTAGTAAAGTTTCAGGGAAGTTAGAAGCACTCATAAACCTACTTCCAAAAGTCGATAAAATCTTCATTGGTGGCGGTATGGCATTTACTTTTTTAAAACAGATGGGTTATGATATCGGAGCATCATTAGTGGAAGATGATTTGCTTGATGATGCACAACATGTTATGGATGAAGCTAAAAAACTTGGCGTGAAGTTTTACTTACCTATAGATGTAGTAGCTGCTGAAAAGTTTTCTGCTGATTCTGTCATAAAAATTACAACAGCTCAAGAGATTCCTGATGGTTGGATGGGTTTAGATATTGGTCCTGCTACAGTGAGGTTATACCGTGAGGGTCTTAATGATGTTCAAACTGTTCTGTGGAATGGGCCAATGGGCGTATATGAGATGGACAAATTTGCTCGTGGCTCAACCAAGATAGCAAATTTTGTAGCTGACTCTTATGCAACTACAGTTGTTGGTGGTGGTGATACTGCTGACCTAGTACAACGCATAGGTTTAGACAATGAAATGAGTTTCATATCTACTGGTGGTGGAGCATCCTTGGAGCTACTAGAAGGTAAAGTGCTTCCCGGTGTAGCACCTCTTATAAGGGGATAAAATGATTATAGCATCTAACCTCAAAACAAATCTTACACGCTCGCAGACTACTTCCTATATGATGGATGTAGAAAACTTTTTGGAAAAAAACACTCTTTCACAAGAGATTTTGGTGTTTCCAGCACAGAGTAGTTTAAGTGCACATAGTGGTCAAGTTACTCAAGGTGCACAAAATGCATATGCAACTACTAATGGTGCTTTTACAGGTGAAATCGGTACTGAGCAACTTGAAGAATTTGGTATAAAAACTATACTTATAGGGCATAGTGAACGTAGGCATATACTTGGAGAGTCACAAGAGTCTTTAGTGACAAAATTTAACTTTTACAAAAATCTTGGGTTTAAGATAGTTTATTGTGTAGGTGAGCCTTTAGATGTAAGAGAACAAACTGATGAAGTGATGATGAAATATCTTGATCTTCAGTATGAGGGTATAGATACCTCTTATGAGAACTTGATAATCGCTTATGAACCAGTATGGGCTATAGGGACTGGACTAACTCCAAGTCTTGAAGATATAAGCAAGATTCATTTAAAGCTCAAAGAAAAATCAACTGCACCACTTTTGTATGGCGGAAGTGTTAAGGTTGATACGGCTAAAGATATTTTAGCTTGTGAAGGTGTTGATGGCGTACTTGTAGGAAGTGGCGCTTTGGCGGTAGAGAACTTTTGTAAGATGATTACATTTGCAGAGGAAGCAGGTAAGTAGATTCCAAACTGAACAAGCGTCATTCTGAACCGAATAAGCGTCATTCTGAACCGAATAAGCGTCATTCTGAACTTGATTCAGAATCTACATTAATAAAAAGGAAATATCAATGGTAATGAAAGGCAAAAAAGGCCTCATAGTAGGACTAGCTAATAACAAATCAATAGCATACGGAATAGCACAAGCTTGTAGTGAACAAGGTGCCCAGATGGCATTTACATTTTTAAATGATGCACTTAAAAAAAGAGTAGAGCCAATAGCTGAGAGTTTTGGAAGTAAACATGTCTACGAACTTGATGTATCAAACGAAGAACAAATGGCAGGAATCGCTGATGTTATAAAAGCGGACTTTGGTGAGATAGACTTTGTAGTTCACTCCGTTGCTTTTGCCCCAAAAGAGGCACTTAGTGAAGACTTTATGAAAACGACAAAAAGTGCTTTTAATATCGCTATGGAAATCTCTGTATATTCACTTATAGACTTAACAAATCGTTTAGAATCAGTACTGAGTAAAAATGCTTCTATATTAACACTTTCCTATCTTGGTGGACCAAAATACATAGCCAACTATAATGTTATGGGTGTTGCTAAAGCTGCATTAGAATCAACGGTTAGATATATGGCAGTTGAACTTGGTCGTAAAGGTCAACGAGTAAATGCCATTTCAGCAGGCCCTATAAAAACTCTAGCAGCAGCAGGTATAGGTGACTTCAAGCAGATACTAAACTGGAATGAAACAAACTCACCTTTAAAAGAAAATGTAACTATAAAACAAGTTGGAAATTCGGCAATGTATCTACTTAGTGATTTAAGTAGCGGTGTTACAGGCGAAGTTCACTATGTAGATAGTGGATACAACGTTATGGGTATGGCAGCAGTCGATAAAAATGAAGATGGAAAAACAGTTCTTTGTTGGGATAATCGCTAAGTATAGTTTACCAAAAGTGACAATATTGCGACAATGATTAAAAAATAGGCAATATTTTTTAACAATGTGATGTTATGAATGATATACTAGTTCTAATTTAATATAAGGAATTAGAATATGAAATTAACAAAATTAAGTTTAGTGGCAGCACTACTAATAGGTTCATCTGCATTTGCAATTGAAAATACAAAAGTAAGTGGTGATGCTAAATTATTTTACCTAACTGATGATTCTGGAGCTGGACTTTTCAATAAAGATACTGCATATGGTCAAGCAGCATTAGGTTTAGGTCTCTCTACTGACTTAAGTGATACTGTAAAAGGTAATGCGCACTTAACAGCTCTTTCTACTTTAGGACTTGAAGGTCAACTTGTTGATAATGTTTGGGAAAGCACTAATGGTGTTGATGACTCTTTTTGGTTCGATACAGCAAATATCTCTATAGATATGGCAAAAACAAACCTTAGTGTTGGTCGTATGACACTTGATACTCCTCTAGTTTGGACTGAAACATGGTCAATAGCTTACAATACATTTGAGGCAGCAGTAATAGCAAATACTGATCTTCCTGACACAACATTAGTCGCTGCTTATGTTGGTGGGAGTAATGGTGCGATAGAAAATGGAAATCCTGGTTGGGTTGTTGCAAATATGAATACTGCAGGGAATACTAACTTTTCTCAATTTTACCAAGGTGCATATGTAGCTGGAGCTTTAAACAACTCATGGAAACCACTGAATGTTCAAGCTTGGTATTATAATGCTACAAGCACATTAAACGCTTACTGGGTTCAAGCTGATTTAGATATCTCTGGAATTCAGTTTGGTGCGCAATATATGGGTGGGACTATAGATGGAGCTGCTGGAGCTTCTGATGTAGATATGAGTGCTTATGCTGTAAAAGTAGGTTATGAGATGAAAGATACATTTAGTATAGCTGCATCTTTTTCACAAACTGGTAAAGATTCTGCAGCTAGTAAAAACCTTTCAGGTGCTGGGTATTCTAAACTTTATACTGAGTCTTGGTGGACAGCAATTGCTGGTGAGAAAGATATGCAAACTATGAATTTAACGGTAAGTTCACCTGTAAATGGTGCGGTTGATTTAGCTGCATATATAGTAAGTGCAAAAGATGATACAGCTACTAAAAATGAATTTTTTGAAACAACATTAGAAGCTAGTAAATCTTTTGGTGATTTAGATGCTATGCTTGTTTATGTATATACAGATGCAGATGATGCAACTACAAACAATGATGCTGTAAATACTATTATAGTGAACTTAGCATATAACTTCTAAACCCCTTACATTCCTTCTTCCCTTTCCTGTTTTTGGGAAGATCTTATGTATTCCTCGTTCCCATCGTCCCCGATGGGAATGCTGATAATACTAAACTACTAACTACTATTTCGCTATAATCCCTTATGCAAAACCTCTTAAATAAACTTTTTTACATCACTTTTATGTTGCTACTCATTAGCATCATCTCTTTTTTAGCCATCCATGCTGCTCCAAACTCTTTTCTTTCGGCAGGTGAATTAAATCCAAATATGACAGATGAAGCAATAGCTGCTCTAAAAGCTGTCTATGGACTTGATAAACCACTCTTTGAGCAGTATGTTGACTGGACACTCAATATCTTAACTTTAAACTTCGGTATATCGTTTGTTACAGGGCAAGAGGTAAGTGTTGAGATACTCAAACGTCTTCCAATTACATTAACTATGAACATTATCTCTTTAGTCGCCGTTTTTGCAATATCACTCTATTTGGGGATAAAATCAGCCCTGCGGTATGAAGAAAAATCTGATTATATTATTCGCCAAATCTCTTTAGTATCTTTTTCTATGCCAAGTTTTTATTTGGCACTTTTGTTTATCATATTTTTTGCACTTAATCTTGACTTATTCCCTATCGCAGGACTTCACTCTATTGATGCTAAGGATGGTTTTTCCTATTATACAGATATGGGTTGGCACTTAGTGTTGCCAATAAGTGTGATGATATTTGGAGGACTTGGTTCTATGATAATCTATATACGTTCCCTTACTTTAGAGATACTCAAGAGTGATTACTACTATTTTGCAAAAGCACGAGGCTTAAGCGATAGTGTGATGCTAAGGTACTATATATTTCCAAATCTTTTGCCACCTATCATTACACTATTAGGTCTGTCTTTACCTGGTTTAATCGGTGGAAGTGTTATACTAGAAGCTATCTTTGGAATAGATGGGATGGGGCAACTCTTTTTTCACTCAGCACTCAGCCGTGACTATCCTATAATCATGGGAACTTTGATGATAACGGCTTTTTTAACTCTAGTGGGAAATATGTTTGCGGATTTGATATTGCTAAAACTAAACCCATATATGAAAAGATAACTAAGCTACGTAACCCGTAAAATTGCAGCAAATAGAGCTTAATTAGTTAGGATGATAGTGCTTCTTCGGTAGTTGAATAAGGCTCTCAAGGGGAAGATGCAAAGCAGTAGCAATTTTTGTAATCATATTTAGCGACAATCCTATTTTTCTATTTAAAACTTCTGATACCTTGCTTTTGTTCCCTATATAAGGTACAAGGTCTTTTTGTTTAAGATCCATTTGTTCCATACGGACTTTGATAGCTTCAATTGGATCAGGTTCTGATATAGTCCATTCTTGTTCTTCATATTTTTCAATAAGCATACCTAAAATTTCCAGCTCATTACTTTCTGTGGTATCTAACTTTGGATTAAGTTCCATGAGTTCATCAACTCTCGACAAGGCTTTATCATAATCAATTTCATTTTTTATTGGTCTAAGTGTCATTTTTATACTTCCTTTGCATCTATCTTGTCATATTGAGCATGTGTACCAACAAACTTAACTCTAATAATCTTACGCAGATAGTCAATATGAACTATAAGTCTAAAATCATTGCCTTTTATATTAAAAACAACTCTATTGTCTGATAGAAAAGATGCAGATGAATATATTTCTTTTATATCATTTGGGGAACTCCAAATAGATTTTCTAGCGTCACTATGCCAAACTTCCAAAGCTGATTTAGCTTGAGGATATTGTTCATAGAACTTAATGAGAGTTCTTTTGCTGATTACATTCATACTTAAATAGTAGCATTTATTCCTTTAATGGGAACTTAATAGGAAGGAGTGTATTTGAAATTTTAGCTTATTTAGAAATCTCTTGAAAGAATAATTCAATTTTTACATTAAAAAGCTTAGATAATTTCAATAGATGTTCTAAATTAAATTTTTTATCGTGGGCATAGTTTTCAGCATTTGCATAAAATCCAGATGATTTTTGACCTATTGATAGTGCTACTTCTAATTGACTCATTTTTTTTTCAAGTCTGATTTTTTTAACATTTGCAGATATATTACAAAAATACATATCAATCTCACGTTGAGTAACGATTTGTGGTAAATTTAACAATTATATTCCTATAGGAGTGTTTCTATAAGGTTACTAGTTGTACAATATTTTATCAAACACCTAAAGAAATCATTTCTATAGGATAATAGGAGAAGTATTGAAAAAGTTAAAGTTGGTATCTATGTATCTAGCTGTTGCTCTAGCAATAGGTTTTAATGGTTGTAGTGAGGATGAAGATAGTGTAGCTGTAAATACTAATAAGTATGATTTAGCAAAAGCGATGATTACTCCGTACAGTGGTTTATTAGATTTGACCTATAGTACAGGAGCTACTGGTAGTCTATATATCTCTAAAACAGTTATTGGAGATATATTAGTTAATGGGCAAACTGGTACGCTTTTATCTCAACCATCTACTGTATCTGTAAATGGTACTGTTATTTCCGTTGATGGAAATGTGAGTATTGATAGTAATGGAAATACAATTCAAACTGTTAGTAATGATGGAAGTAGCGTTATTACATGTAATCTGACTTCTAGTCCAGAGGCTATGCCGGTAGATGCTCAAATTGGTGCTAAGTCCAATATTGTTCGTACTTATAATTGTGATGATGGTAGTTTACGAGCAACTACTTGGGAACTAAAAGATGCTGGAAATGGAAATGCAATATTTGCATACAGAACAATAGTAAGTGGGGCTTATCAAAGTGAAACTTTTGGAGAGTATACTTTTACACCAGATCTTAGTCCAATTTACGTTAAGATGAATTTTGATTATAAAAATGGTATAACCGCTGAGGCAAAAGGTCAATTGAATTAGAGGTATTAAAGAGTAGAAAGTGTTAAATGCAGGATACATATAGAATTAAAAATACCCTACTCTCACCCTTGTTCCCATCGTCCCCGATGGGTACGAATGAGAGTTTAGTTGAATAATGCCTCTAGTGCATCTACACCATCTTTTTTCTCATCTTCTGTAGGTACTATTTCACCATTTTCATCAACACTTGAAGCTGATTCTATAAGTTCGATATCCATACCAGTTAGCATAGAAGCAAGACGGATGTTTATACCACTCTTTCCAATAGCTTTAGACTTTTGGTCAGCTGGAAGTGTGACTAATGCTTTCGTTGGAACACCCTCTTCGTTACGCTCTATATCTACACTTGAGATGATAGCTGGACTCATCACACGAGATAAGAAAAGCTCAGGGATGGTTGTGTACTCAATACAGTCAATATTTTCACCAATAAGCTCAGCACTCACAGAGTTGATACGCACACCCTTTACACCAACAGTTGCTCCAACAGCATCAACTTGTGGGTGAGTAGATATAAGAGCTATTTTTGCTCTCTCACCTGGTATACGTGCTGATTTTTCTATGATAACTGCACCATCTGCAATCTCAGGGACTTCAAGAGCGAGTAGTTCTTCTAAAAACTTAGGGCTTGTACGAGAAAGTTCTATGCTTATACCATCAAACTTGTCCATATTTACACGACGAACGACAGCTTTGAGATGGTCGCCTATCTCAAATACTTCCCCTTTGATACGACTTTTCATAGGAAGGATAGCACGAATCTCATCTACATCTATAAATGTGGAGTTTTGTGCATCTACGCTTGTAACACGTCCAGTTACGATAGTGCCTATTTTAGACTTATACTTGTTATATACTTCATCTTCTACTAATCTTTGTATGTGAAACTCTATCTCTCTGTGGAGTTGAGATGCTCCTGTTCGTCCATACTCTTCTAAATCATGAGGAATTTGAAGCTCATCTCCAAGTTCTACTTGGTCATCATACTCCCTAGCATCAGTGATAGAGATGAGTGTAGGTGCTGTCTCTTCATCAAGAAGACCTTCATTTTCATCTTCAACAACAGTGATTACTTGAACTAAATCAATAGTCTTAGTTCCTTCGTTAATAGTTGCATTAAAAGCAAAATTTCTATCTATAACACGTTTTGCAGTTTGAACAAACGCAGTTTGAAGTGCTTCTTTTACTCGCTCTGGAGTAAGACCTTTTTCGTGTGCAATCGCATCAACGATATCTAATATTTTTTCCATTAACATTCCTTTAAATAGGTAATCTCATAAAAACAATGATAATTATAATTTGGGATTTTTATGAAGTATGGAAGTATACTAAAAAACTAATAAAAATATGCTTTAATGAGTTTTTTAGCACATTTTAACTATAATGCAAAATAAATAGATTCCTAATCAAGTTAGGAATGACCTAAGGACATAATAAATGGATTTAAAATTTGCAAGAACAGATTTAAGTGTTAAGCCTAAAAAAGCTGATGTAAAAAAGATAGAAGCAAGTGTAGAAAAAGAGGGAAGTGTAATTTTTTACTTCGACAGAGAAAATTCTCACAAAGATTTACTAGAACTTCAAGATCATTTTGAAGAGTTAGGAAAAAGTTTTTATATGAGTGAAGTAAAGTTTGGTCTTTCAGATAATGAATATATGTACCAAGTCCACATCATAAAATAGATTCCCAATCAAGTTGAGAATGACAAATCATGAGTAAAAAAGTATTTATAGAGACACTTGGATGTGCCATGAATGAGCGCGATAGCGAACATATGTTGGCAGAATTGAGTAAAAAAGAGGCGTATGAATCCACAAATGATTTTAGAGACGCTGATTTGATTCTTATAAATACATGCTCAGTAAGAGAAAAACCAGTCTCAAAGCTTTTCTCAGAACTTGGCGTTTTTAACAAAAAGAAAAAAAATGATGCTAAGATAGGGGTTTGCGGTTGTACCGCTTCTCATCTTGGTGAAGAGATTATCAAACGTGCACCTTATGTTAACTTTGTATTAGGGGCAAGAAATGTCTCTAAAATTACCGAAGTACTTCATAAAGATAAAGCTGTGGAGGTAGACATCAACTACGATGAAAGCGAATTTGCTTTTAATGACTTTCGCTCATCCCCTTACAAAGCTTTTATAAACATATCTATAGGTTGCGATAAGGCTTGTACCTTTTGTATAGTCCCTAAAACCCGTGGTGATGAGATAAGTATACCCCTTAATCTTATAGTAGATGAAGCGATTCGTGCCACAAAAAATGGCGCAAAAGAGATTTTTCTTTTAGGTCAAAATGTGAACAATTATGGTCGCCGTTTCTCAGGCAACCATGAAAAAGTAAACTTTACAAAACTACTCCAAGAGCTAAGTAAGATAGACGCACTAAAACGCATCCGTTTTACCTCCCCACACCCTTTTCACATGGATGATGAGTTCATAACAGAGTTTTCAAACAACCCTAAAATCTGTAAGTCGATGCATATGCCACTGCAAAGTGGAAATACAAAAGTACTCAAAGAGATGAAGCGTGGCTACTCTAAAGAGTGGTTTTTAAATCGTGTCGCTAAACTAAAAGAGATGTGTCCAGATGTAAGTATATCAACAGATATTATCGTCGCTTTTCCAGGTGAGAGTGATGCAGAGTTTGAAGATACAATGGATGTAATGAGACAAGTTGAGTTTGATCAAGTTTTTTCTTTTAAGTATTCACCACGTCCAGAGACTGAAGCTGAGCACTTTTCTGGTGTAGTTGACGCAGATATAGCCTCTGCTAGACTTACTCGTGTACAAGAGCTTCATACGCAACACATTGATGCGAAGAATGCTTCGCAAGTTGGCAATGTTTATAGTGTGTATTTTGAAGAACTCTTTAACGATGGTTTTGTGAGTGGAAGAAGCGATAATAACATAGTCATAAAAGTAAAAGCCTCTGAAGAACTCTTAGGTGAGTTTGCAGATGTAAAAATCACTTCAATAGCAAGAACGGTACTTACCGGTGAAATTGTTAACTAAAGAGCAAAAACGTGCTATAGGCTTAAAAATTGTACCAATTATAGGTTCGCTTATCATTAGGTTACTCGCTTTAACGAATAAGAAAAAGTTTCATGCGCCTGAAAGTTTAGGGGATGATCCTTTTATAATGGCTTGTTGGCATGGACAGCTTTTTATGATACCATATGCTTATACACATTTTAGAAAAGAACCAAAGGTAAAACTTCTTATATCTGAACATTTCGATGGTGATTTAATAGCAAAAACCTTAGGTTTTTTTGGATTTGGAACGATTCGTGGCTCTAGTACTCGAGGTGGTGTAAAAGCGCTACTGCAAGGTATAAAAGATATTAGAGCTGGATATGATTTGGGTATCACTCCTGATGGACCTAAAGGCCCTCGCCACGAAGTTCATGATGGCATCATAGTGATGGCTCAAAAAGCAAAAGCAAAAATTGTCCTAGTTGAGATTAAGCCTTCTAAATATTGGCAGGTGAACTCTTGGGATAAGTTTATTATACCTAAGCCCTTTGGCTTAATTGAGTATTTTATCTCAGAAGCGATAGATGTGCGTGATTTGGATATACTTGATGCTAAGAAACTTATAAAAGAGGGGATGTTGCAACATGAATTCTAAAATCTCAATACCAATATTTGCAATGCTTATGTTAACTATAATGAGTATATATTTTTATACGCATCCATCTTACCAAAAATCTCTACAAGCAAAATATTACTATGAAATTGGTAACTACAATGAAGCTTATGCGTTAGCAAAAGAAGCTTTTGGACTTGATTTGTACAATAGAATGGCTGCCACTGTTATGGCTGGGTCTACCACTTCACTAAAGTATGTTAAGTATATCAACGAGGGAAAAAAATATATACAAGATATTGGTGAAATAGCTATGCATGAGAGTATCTCCGATGCTGATAAAGCGAAGATACGTTTAATATGTGAGATTATGCTTTCTTCTTATGTAAAACTTGCACCTAGTGTTGTTACAGATGCAGATTTAGTAAGTGAAGCTGCAAGATATTACGCTAAATTTGAGAAACTTCTTGAAAAAGTTAATTCTTAAACAATGTAAAGAATTTTTAGATTCTCTTAAAAGTATAAGAGGATATTCCCCTACAACCATTAAAACATATTCTCAAGTTTTTACTGAAGCTTTTGAACATATAGAGTTTATCAAAGAAGGGCAACAGATTATTTTTAATCTTATGCCATATAGAATTTTTATTGCAAAATTAAATGCCAAAACTATTAGTAAAAAATTAAGCGCATTACGCTCTTTTGTTGAGTATTTAAATACTCAAGAGCTAAGCGTCATTTTAAAGTCTGATGATAGCATAAAAGTTGCTTCAACCCTACCAAAACCAGTATCACATAAACATATTACTGAAGCATTGGCATTAGCTGATTTAAGAGAAAGATTAGTAGTTATTTTACTTTACACTTTAGGGCTTAGGATATCTGAGTTGTCTGCTCTTACTTTAAAAGATATATCTACGGAGTGGGTGAGGGTAGTGGGAAAGGGTTCTAAGCAAAGAGATATTCCCCTGATTAAATCAACGAAAAAACTCATAGATGAATATTTAGTGCAAAACTGTGTTAAAATATATCTTTTTGAGCATAATGATGAAGCTTTAAGCCAAAATTCACTAAGATATATAATTACTAAAGTATTTAAGAGAGTATCATTGAAAGTAACACCACACCAACTTCGCCACTCATTTGCAACTGAATTATTAAACTCTAATGCTCCTATTGCCGATGTTAGTGAATTACTAGGTCATGCCTCTATGGCTACGACACAAATATATACGAAACTAGGAAGTGCCTTGAAGTTACAAAACTATAATAAAGCACACCCCCTTAGTGGAGCAAAATAGTGCTTAAAAAACTTCTTTATAATCAAATATATATCAATATAATTGCAAGTAATAAAAAAACTATAATCTATGTAGAAGAGGTAGGGATTAATGGTTCTAGTCAAAATACAGAAGAAGTATTTGAAACATCTCAAAAACAGAAAATCAATGCTTTTCTCTTGCAAAACATCAAAAAATCTCCTATATACTACATCTCCCTTTTAGATAATTCTTTAGCTCAAGGTGCTACCCCTACTTGTTCTTCAAAAGATATTGCGCAGTTTTGTGATATGGGTGTAGTAAATCATATTTGTTATACAAAACAGTGGGGCTATTACACATCAAAATTAGATATATTAGAGCTAAAAAACTACTATAAGGTAACGGGTTTAGATTTTATATTTTCACCTTTTTTACTATTAGTCAATTTTTTCAAAGATAAAATTGCTGGAGAGTTATCTCTTTATGTACTGATAGGGATAGATTCTATTACATTGAGTATTTTTAAAGATTCTGAACTATTTTTTGCAGAAGCTATAGATATGCAAAATCAAAATGAGTTTCAAGATGAACTTGGCATAGTTGATGAAGAGAATATAGAGGAAGATTTAAGCCTTGATGATAGTGGTATAAACTTAGATGATATCGGTGCTGATGATGAAGAGATGGATTCTCTTGATGATTTTGATGATATAGAAGATTTAGATACCTTTGATGAAATGGATGAATTTGCAGAGGATGAAAATGAAGAAATTAGTGAAGTCGTTATGCCAGACTTGAGTGATGGTGAGAGTAGCTTTGGTGAAGATTATCATAGGTTTTCTCTCATACAGAGTGCAATTAATAAATTTTATAAAGATGATAGATTTTCAAGTGACTTTATTCAGCAGATATATATAGCAGACAGTATAGGAATAAACTCAGAGCTTAAAAAGTTTCTTGAAGAAGAGATGTTTTTGAATGTAGTTATTCGTAAAATTGACTTACCTATGGAAGTTTGTGAATTGGCAAAGGCTGAAAGAAAATGAGATATAGCTATATAATACCTAGAAAAAAATCGATTTTTACAGCGGAAATTCGTCTTGTAATCACATTCTTTTCTATGACGATTTTTATGTTAGTTGGTACTTACAGTTTTCTTCTCTATAAAGATACAATGTTTATAAAAGATAAGCGCTTGATAGAAAATCAAAAGATAGTTTTTCAAAAAAATACCAAAGAGATGGAAGCTCAGATTTTATTGATTGAAAAACAGAATAGTTTATCTCAGAAAATTTTTACTAAAAATAGTGTTTTAAAAGATAGTATTAAAAATCTTTTTGATTTAGTTCCTCAACGTATAACACTCTCAGAAGCTAAACTTCTTGAGAATGGTCTCATCTTGTATGGAATAACGCCGAACAAAGATGTGTATAATTTTATGTTGCATGCCCCCTTAAGATCTATCTTTCATAAAACATATAGTAGCTTTTATCCTGCTAAAGGTGGATGGCTTAGATTTGTCTCTACAAACTATATGGATGATGAAACAGATGAAATATTAGATGAAAATAAAGGAGAAAAACATGACTAGTATCAACCGTCAAAGTATATACATTCTTATATTATCAACATTTTTACTGATATTTGTTCTTATATTTTCTCTGAAATTTTTAATTCCACATGGTAAAGAGTACCGTGAACAACGCTCACAGCTCTCTTTTGCAAGAGCAGACCTAAGAAGGTGGAAAAATTTTGATGATGAAACATATGCAACTCTTAAAACATTGCAGTCAGACAACAGGCACATCATTGAAGCCTTTGAATCAAGTTTTAATGAGCAAAGATTTATTAAAACGTATAAAAAATTATTTAATACATTGAGCCTCTCAAAAACAAAGCGTTTAGATTCTCAAGATGGGTTTGAGGTATATCAAGTAACGACAAGTTCACAAATAAGTTCACCTGAAGTTTTTTACAATTTTTTAGATGAAGTCAATAAAAGTGATTGGATTATAGGTGTCAATTTCCCTATTAACTTTAAACGTAATGGAGAGGTTATAAGTTCATCTTTTAGTATGAAAGTTTATTGTAATGGGACAGTCCCTTCTAACGACTCAAACACATCTAAAGAAGTGAAAAAATAAGGTCTAAGTTTAGGTTCTATTTTAAGGAGACGCATTTTTTCTTTAAAGTTGTGACTCATAGTGACACTCTTAGCATCATAGGGTGCTATAAAAACAAAATCAAGATGCCAATTTAAGATATATTTTCTGCCAACTATAAGTACATTGTGTATTTTGAGTAAATCTCTTTCTTTTGCACTTATCATTAAGTTACAAGATTTTAAATACTTATCAATTGTGTATATATCACTTCTTTTGTTATGTGATTTAAAGTAGGCAAAATCTTGTATCTTATGTATCTGTACCTCTTGGATGAGTGCTGTAGCATCATCATCTATATATTGAAAGCTTTTTTTGATACCATCTTTATATTTTTGGAGTAAGGGTTCAGAGTATGTGTGTCTAAAGTAGTTTCTTTTTATATCTTGATTTGCGTTGGACTCATCAATGAAGTATTTGATGTTTTTAGCATCTAGGTAGGTTTGTAACTCTTGTTTATCAACTTCAAGGAGTGGACGAACTAGGTTAAATGTGTTGTGTTTTTCAATACTTTTCATAGAAGAAAGTTCAGCACATCCTGCACCTTTGACAAATTGCATCAGCATCCACTCAAGTCTATCACCTAAGTGATGCGCGGTGAGTAGGTTTTTATAAGAATGTTGTTTGATTAAGATATTGAAAAAATCATATCTTATCTTTCTTGCTTGTGCTTCAAAGTTCGTAGTGATTTTTGGTGCTTGATGGATATGAAGTTGGCAGTTGTATTTGTTTGCTAACTCTTTTGCATAGCTTACTTCTTCTTTACTTTGCAAGCGCAAACCATAATCAACTATGACAATATCAAAATCTACCTTAGCATCATGGAGTAAAAAGAAAAGGGCAGTAGAATCAACTCCCCCAGAGAATGCTAAAAGATTTTTTTCACCTCTTAAGTGAGAGATAGTGTTTTCTTTTAGCATCATAGAAAAATTACTCGCTATTATCTACTGTTGCAGTTAAAATACTACCGACAATCCCAGTTACCTTAGCATCATATACTTTGCCAAACTCTAAATCTTTGGCATCATTCGTTCTATCATTAACATAAATTTCACCATCTATTTCTGGTGCCCATGAAAGCTCTTTAGCGCTCAGTAAAAACTCATGTTCATCACTCTCACCATCTATAATGAGTTGTATATCTTTACCAATATTTGCTTCTAAAGAGTTTTGTAATACTTTGGCAGTAATTTTACCTAATATTTCTGCACGTTGCGCTATCAGTTCTGCTGATATTTTTTCATCCATATCGTATGCTGATGTTGTTTCTTCGTCAGAGTATTCAAACACATTGATGCGGTCAAAGCCAAAGTTAGCTGCAAACTCACACATCTCATCAAACATCTCTTGTGTTTCATTTGGATGACCAACGATGAAGCTTGTTCGTAAAAAAGAGTTTGGAAGAGACTTCATGTACTCTAAGAGTTCTATTGTTTTACTTTTGCCAAATCCACGTTTCATCATAAGAAGCATCTCATCGTTAATATGTTGTATTGGCATATCGAAGTAGTTATGAAATATTTTAGATTTACCTATGTTCTTAAGTAAAGAGATGGTTGTTGTGGATGGGTAAAGGTAAAGAATTCTAGCACTTTTCACCCCATCTATTAACTCAATTCTTTGTATAAGGAGAGAGAGACCATCTTTGATATTTTGATCCCGTAGGTAAGAAGAAGAATCTTGAGATACAAAAGAAAAATCATAATAACCTTTGGCTACTAATGCTTCTACTTCCTTAGCGATAGAGTCTAAGTTGCGAGAGTTAAGCTTCCCTTTAAAAGAGGGGATGGCACAAAAACTGCAGGTTTGATTACACCCCTCTGAAAGTTTTATGTAGGCATGATAAGAGGAACCTGTAACTATACGCTCTGCCCCATCTATCAAAAATACTTCATCAGAAAAGCGTGATTCTTTTGCTGCAAGTAGTTCGTCTATTTTGTCATAGTCACCAACTCCTGTAAAGATATCTACCTCAGGCATATCTCTAGCTAATTCTTCACGATACCGCTCACTTAAACATCCCGCAACTACTAAAAGAGAATCCTCTTTTCTAGCATCATGAAGGTTTAAAATAGTGTTGATAGATTCTTCTTTAGCCGCATCTATAAAACCACAAGTATTTACTATGATTACATCTGCATTTTCATTGTCATCACTAAGTTCGAAGTTTTGAAGTCTACCCATCATCACTTCCGTATCAACAAGATTTTTTGTGCATCCTAGAGATACTATGTGGAGTTTATTTGCCATGTTTTTACTACTTTATAAATATTTTTCGTATTATACACTATAATTTGAACATGAAAACATATGATGTTCTAATTCTTGGTGCTGGTGCGAGTGGTTTGATGTGTGCAGCGCATCTTGAGAAATCATATAGTATAGCAGTTATAGATGTTAACGATAAAGCTGCTAAGAAGTTACAGATATCTGGTGGTGGTAAATGCAATATTACCAATAAATATGTAGATGTTAATAAGTTTGAAGGGGAGCGTGAACTTATCTCTGGGGCACTTGATACTTTCTCAAAAGATAATTTATTACAATTTTTAAAAGACAACAGAGTTGCTTTGGAGTTAAGGAAAAATCGTTACTACTTTTGTAAAACAAGTTCTAACGATATTATAAATCTACTAAAGAAAAAAAGTTCTAATGCTAAGATGCTTCTAAATCATGAAATAATCGCCCTAAGCAAAGAGAGAGAAGTGTTTAAGTTACAAACTTCTCAAGGAGTAGTACAAGCAAAAAAAATAATCGTAGCTACAGGTGGAAAAAGTTTTAAAAATTTAGGTGCTAGCGAGATAGGGCTTGATATAGCAAAGTCCTTTAAACTTAAGGTTAAAGAGTTTATGCCAGCCCTTGTAGGACTTACAATACAGCCAAATGAACTTTGGATGAAGGAACTCTCTGGACTAAGTTGTTATGTCCACATAAAAGTTGGAGATAGACTGCTAAAAGAAGAGATGCTTTTTGCGCATAAAGGAATTAGTGGACCTGCTATTTTAAGTGCCTCCCTTTATTGGAAAAAAGGAAACATAAGTATAGATTTTTTGCCAGATAAAAATATACTAGATTTGATAAATGGGAGTAAAAAGCAGATAAGCTCAGTAATTCCCTTACCTAAAAGGTTAGCCAAAGCAATTTTAAAAGCGATTGATGTTGAAGATATGGAATGTAAAAAGCTTGATGCTAAGAAAAAAGAAAAATTACAAAAGATTCACTCTTATTCATTTGCCCCAGCTGGAAATTTTGGTTTTACTAAAGCAGAAGTTTCTTCTGGTGGGGTCTTAGCATCAGAACTAGACTTTAAGAGTTTAGAATCAAAAAAAATTAAAAATTTATATTTTATAGGTGAAGTGGTTGATGTTACTGGTGAACTAGGCGGATATAACTTTCAGTGGGCATTGAGTAGTGCTATAATG
>Ga0256840_1000777_pt1 | contig 31906 bp, 27 predicted proteins | sample 355202metaG_FD_185969 | JGI IMG/M metagenome (GOLD analysis project Ga0256840, IMG submission 185969) | Hydrothermal vent microbial communities from Mid Atlantic Ridge, Atlantic Ocean - 355-202 | ecosystem: Environmental > Aquatic > Marine > Hydrothermal vents | place: Atlantic Ocean: Mid... | reverse complement strand
CATAAAAAAAATGTTTTTATTGAATCTGTTTTTTCAGAAACAGAAATAAAAAAAGCAAAACAATTAGGCTATAATGTTACTGTTGAAATTGATGATATGCAAAAATACATTGTAAACAGAAATAAAAAGGCATCACGTAAAATTAACAATTCAACTTGTAGTAGTAGTGGTAAAGTATATAATACACCTGCAAATTTTGAATTAGGTAACATGGGTGGTTTTTATACCTATACACAAATGCTACAAGAATTAGACGATATGCATACTTTATATCCTAATTTAATTACGGTAAAAGCACCAATACATAATTTTTTAACGTTTGAAAATAGACCTATTTATACTGTCAAAATATCTGACAACCCTACGGTTGATGAAGCAGAACCAGAAATATTATTTTCGGCTATTCATCACGCAAGAGAACCAGCATCAATGCAGCAATTAATTTTTTACATGTGGTATTTGTTAGAAAATTATGCAACAGATACCGAAATTGCTGGTTTAATAAACAATACGGAGCAATATTTTATTCCTGTTTTAAATGTAGATGGTTACATTTATAATGAAACTACCAACCCTAATGGCGGTGGTTTTTGGCGTAAAAACAGACGAAATCATAATAATGGTAATTTTGGTGTAGATAATAATAGAAACTATTCTTTTCATTGGGGAGAAGCAGGAGTTTCGTCAGATACTTCTGGAGAAACATGGGCAGGGACTGCAGGTTTTTCCGAATCAGAAAATCAGGCAATGAAATGGTTTTGCGAGCAGCATAATTTTATAATGGCACTTAATAATCATACTTATTCAGGTTTATTACTTTACCCTTTTGGCTATGCAAATAATACGCCTACGCCAGAAGACAACTTATTTAATTCCATTTCTGAATTAATGGTTTCAAAAAACGGATATACCAATCAAATAGCAGCAGATTTATATCCAGCAGCAGGAGATTCAGACGATTGGATGTATGGTGATACTGCAACGCATAATAAAATTTATGCCATGACACCAGAAATAGGATATTCATTTTGGCCTACACAAAATAAAATAATACCAATTTGTAAATCAATGATGTTTCATAACATTACAGCAGTACATTTAATAACTAATTATGCAGAAGTTAATGATGCCACTACCGATATTCACATAACTCAACAAACTGGTAATTTAGATTACAATATCAAGCGAATTGGTGTACAAGGAACTGGTAATTTTACAGTAAGCATCGTGCCAATATCTTTAAATATTGCTTCTGTTGGCAGTCCGCAAACTCACAATGGCATGACTTTAATGCAAGAAATATCAAACAGTATTAGCTATGTATTAGAAAACACCATTGAATCTGGAGATGAAATAATCTATAAAATTGTTGTAAATAATGGCAGTTTTAACTCCGAAAAAATAATAACAAAAACATTTGGAACACCTCAAATAATTTTTAATGATGTAGCAAATACAACTACAAATTTTGATAATTCTTCTTGGAACACAACCACATCTTCATATCATTCGGCTACAAGTAGTATAACCGATTCTCCATCAGGAAATTATTCAGACAATCAAAACAGCACTATAGAACTATCTAACACAATAGATTTAACCCAAGCAATTACGGCTAATTTATCATTTTATGCAAAATGGAATATCGAAGCAGGTTGGGATTATGTACAATTTGAAATCTCTACAGACAATGGTATAACTTGGTTACCTCAATGCGGAAAATATACCAAAAGTGGCGTTCCAAATCAAGGTGTAGATGGAGAACCTTTATATGATGGTGCTCAGAATACTTGGGTTAAGGAAATCATAAATTTATCAGATTATTTAGGCAATCAAATTAAATTTAGATTTCAGTTAGTAAGTGATGGTTACCAAACAGAAGATGGTTTTTATTTTGATGATGTAAAAGTTGAGATATTAAATAATTCAACAGTAAATATAACGGATAATGAATTACTAAGTAGTAATGTCTATCCAAACCCAATAAATAATTTCGTTAACATTGAAATACCAAATATTATTAATTCTGCCACAGTAACAATTTTTTCAATTAACGGAAAATTAATAAAACGACTAAAAATAACGAAAGTAAAATCAGTAATTGATTTAAAAAACATTAATTCGGGTATTTATTTTGTTGAAGTTAAAACAAATCAATCAATCAAAAAATTTAAATTAATAAAAAAATAATAACGAAATACAGCATAATTAACGTTGCTCTTTTTATCTAAAAAAACAATGATATTTACTGTATTTGCAATTTATTCAGAGTAAAGCAAGCGCTTTGGTAAGTTATTATAATAGATATTATTAATAGTCTTTTGAGTATCTTTACAGCATAAACCTAATTTATTATGAACAAACATTTTTATTTTATTTTATTTTTACTACAAGTGTTTTCAACTTTTTCACAAAATGTTGGTTTAGATATTTTTGCTACAGGCTTTACAAAACCTGTAAGTATTCAACATACAAATGATAGTCGTCTTTTTATTGTTGAAAAAAGTGGTATTATAAAAATTCTTAATGCCAACGGAACAACAAATGCAACACCTTTTTTAAACATTTCTTCAATTGTAGGCGCTATTTCTAATGAACAAGGTTTATTGGGCTTGGCATTTCACCCAAATTATAGTACTAACGGATTGTTTTTTGTTAATTATACTAACATTGATGGCAATACAGTTATTGCAAAATATACAGTTAGTGCAAATCCAAATATTGCCAATAATAGTTCTGGCAATATTCTTTTAACAGTTACACAGCCTTACGACAATCATAATGGCGGAAATTTAGCATTTGGTTCAGACGGTTATTTATACATTGGTATGGGCGATGGTGGAAATGCAGGTGACCCATTAAATAATGCACAAAATGGAAATTCATTATTAGGCAAAATATTGCGGATTGAAGTTGGTGTAAATTCGGGTTATACAATACCAGCAGACAATCCTTTTATTGCTAACGCTTCTATTTTAGACGAAATTTGGATGATTGGTTTACGCAATCCTTGGAAATTTAGTTTTGATATAAATAATAATGATTTATGGATTGCCGATGTTGGTCAATATGATATTGAAGAAGTAAACCATATTATTTTTGGAACAGGTAGTGGCTTAAATTTAGGTTGGCGATGTTACGAAGGAAACACTATTTTTAATAGTTCTGGTTGTAATGGAAGTTCAAGTTACACTATGCCAAATTTTCAATACAACCATGGCGGATCTCCATATAAATGCTCTATAACTGGCGGTTATGTATATCGAGGTACATTATATCCAAATTTTAACGGCTTGTATTTTTATTCGGATTATTGTAGTGGCGAAATATATACATCTAACCCAAATAATTCGTATAATGTAATTGTAAATACTGGTTTTACAGGTAATTTTTCTTCTTTTGGTGAAGATGTAAATGGTGAGTTATATGTAGCTGATTTATCTAACGGAATTATTTATAAAATTATAGATGAAACTCTTGATGTAGAAGTTAATCAATTATTATCAAATAATATAGTACTTAATCCAAACCCTGCAAAGGATATTATTTCAATTCAAAATAAAACTAATTTAACTATCAATACAATATCTGTTTACAATAGTTTAGGTGTTAAAGTAATTGATAATAAAAATACACAAATTGATGCGTATAAAATTGGGGTTAGTCATTTAAAAGAAGGTATCTATTTTATTAAAATCAATTTTAAGAATAATAAAACAATTATAAAAAAAATAATCATAAAATAAAGTAATATTATGAAAGAATACAAAATTATAAAGCAAGCAGGAACTGCTGTAAGAAAAGACGATGAGTTTGAAAATTTATTAAATAGTTACGCTAAAAGCGGATGGAGAGCTATTCAAATTTTTAAGCAACGAGGTTATTTAAAAGCATTGTTAGAGCGAGATGATGTGTCAAGTTAGTAATCCAATAAAATAAAAAAGAGGCTGTTTAAAAATAAACAGCCTCTTTTTTTTGATGCAGAAATTAGATTATTCAAAATCAGAATCGTCTACATTAGTATTTATTTTAACTTCTTTTATTTTAAAGTCTAAAATTTGTGGTCCGAATGTTATTTTCATTGTTCCAGCAAATAATACGCCTTCAAATTCTTTATAATCTTCGTAAGATATAGTTTGTGTCATTTCTTTTCCTCCAGGACCTTTAGATGTAATTACATCTTTAATTTTTAATCCAGATTCAACACCAAAATAAGCTACTTTATCGCCAATGCGTACTTTGTACATATCTTGACCGCTAACTGGCTCAATACCTTTAAGTGTTCCATTTTTTGTAATACCTAATTCATCAAAAGGCGCACTACTGTTTTTAGCTTCAGTTATTTTGTCAGCTTCCATTGGTTTTCTTTTTCCTTGTTGTTCAGAATAACCATTTTCACCATCAAAAACATTTTTCATCATGGTCATTCCCATCATAGATAAAGCCATCATTTTTTTATTTGGCGCTTTAGCTTTGATAGTCATACCTAAAGTTTGCCCTTGCATAGAAGCTTCGTAAGTAATATATACCGTTTTAATTGCATCAATTTTTTCTTTGCCACCAATTGCGTTAACATAATTATCAACTACCGTTTGTATTGTAACTCCAGTTGGTATAGGTTTACTCATTTCTGGTTTAGAAGTAGGTTCTGCTAATTTGTTGTAATATTCTATTTCATAACCTAATTTTTCAAGGTTAGGTAATACATCTAAAGCCTTACCTGTAACCATGATTCTTGAGTTATCAATATTAAAATATTTTTTAGAAACTCTTAAAATATCTTCAGCAGTAACTGCATTAATTTTTTCTAAGTAAGTTTTGTAAAAATCTTCAGGTAAATTTTGTGTTTTAATGTTTAGCGCATAATTAGCAATAGTTCTTGGTTTTTCAACACCCATAACAAATTTACCAACATAACCCGCTTTTACATTTTTAAGCATTTCATCTTCAACTAATTCAGTTCTAATACGTTTAATTTCTTTTATTGTTTCAATTACAGTACTATCAGTTACTGCATTACGAACACTTGCTGTTGTTCTAAACATAGTAGCATATTTATCTGCATTAATTGCCGAGCGAGCACCATAAGTATAGCCATGAGCTTCACGTAAATTCATATTAAGGTAAGAATTAAAATCGCCACCTAAAATTTGATTTGCTAATAATACAGGAAAATAATCTTTATCCGACATTTTTAAATTTGTATTACTAATAACTGAAACAACTGATTGAACAGCATTTGGCATATCTGCAAAAGCGATAACGGTTTTATTTACATTTTTAGGTTTTGAAAATTTGGCAGGCTCAAAATCTGCTTTTTTCCATTTTTTAAAATATTTTTTTACTAATTTTTTAGCTTCTTTTGGTGTAATATCACCAACAATAATTAAATATGCATTGTTTGGTTTGTAGCTTTTGTTTTAATAATTTTTAACATCTTGTAAATTGATATTATTAATTGTTTCTTTGGTTTTAAATTCTCCATAAGGATGGTTTTTACCATATCCAACAGCTTTACGCAAACGATTTGATATTGCATTGACACTGTTTTCGTCAGATTTTAAACCGTCTAATGATCTTGTTTTTACTTTATCAAATTCTTCTTGTGTAAAAAGAGGGTTTAAAGCAGCTTCTGCCATTAATCCAAATACTTTCGAAAAATATTTTGTTAATGAACTTGCATAAGCACCTTCTGCATTAAACGAAACTCTTGCGCCTAAAAAGTCAATTTCTTCATTAAAATCGTCTTTACTCATTGCTTTAGATCCAGAACCAATAAGTGCACCAGCAAAATCTGCTGTTCCAACTTTGTTTCCTTCGGTAAACGGTTCATTTTCTATTCTTAAACTAACCGATATTTTTGGTAGTTTGTGGTTTTCTACAACCAATACTTCTAATCCGTTTTTAAATTTAAAAGTGTACGGATTTTCTAAATTTATAGTTGGAGCTGGTCCTGGTTTTGGTTGAATACTTCTATCAACTTGTGCGTTCATAATAGTTGCTGATAAAATAATAGTTAATAATATTATATATTTTTTCATTTTATATGTTTTTTGTTAAAACGTTTTTGTTTGTTTTTTATTTTTTTTCTTCTTCTTTTGGAAGGTAGTTAAATACTAAACGTTGGTTTGGTTTTAAATATTTATTTGCAGCAGCCTTAATTTCTTCTCTGGTAATTGAGTTATAGATATCAATTTCTGTATTTATTAAATTAATATCACCATAAAGCATGTAATAGTTTGCTAATGAATGTGCAATACCTTCAACATTTGAATTTGAGCTTACAAAATCATTTTCAAATTTATTTTTTAATTTTTGGAATTCTTTTTCAGAAATTAGTTCGGTTTGCAGTTTTACAATTTCTTCATCAATATCTTTTAGTAAAGTATCTGTAGTTGTTTCGCCTAAAGGCAATCCATAAATTACATACATACCATAATCTTCTAAACTAACATTAAACGCACCAACTTGTAAAGCTTCTTTTTTAACATCGACCATTTTTTTATAAAGTCTTGAACTTTTTCCATCACTTAAAATTGTCGAAATTAAATCTAAAACTCTTGAATCTCTTGTTTTCATAGATGGCGTTCTATAAGCCGTCATAATTGCAGGTATTTTAATATTTGGATCGTGATATTCGCCAGTTAAAGTTTCTGTAATATCATCTTCAATAAAAGTTTCTTTTTTTATCGGAGTTCCTTTTGGGATATCTGAATAATATTTATCAATCATTTTTTTTGTATCCTCTATATTAATATCTCCAGTAACAACTAAAACAGCATTATTAGGTATATAGAATTTTTTATTAAATGCTTGAAATTCTTCTAAAGTTGAAGCGTCTAAATGATCCATAGAGCCAATTGTAGCCCAACGATATGGATGCTTAGTAAATAAATTCTTTTTAATTTGAGCTAAAAAACTTCCGTAAGGTGCATTATCAACACGCAAACGCTTTTCTTCTTTAACCACTTCATTTTGTGTATCAACACCAATTTGATTAATTACAGGATGTAACATACGTTCCGCTTCCATCCACAAACCCAATTCTAAACTATTTGATGGAAAAACCTCGTAATAATAGGTTCTATCATCAGTAGTGTTTGCATTGTTTTTACCTCCATTTGAAGTAACAATTTTAAACCATTCGCCTCGTTTAATGTTTTCTGTACCTTCAAATAAAAGGTGTTCAAAAAAATGAGCAAAACCAGTTCGTTCAGGGTTTTCGTCTTTTGCACCGACATGGTACATTACAGCAGTTGTAACTACTGGTGCGGAATTGTCTTGGTGAAGAACGACATGTAAACCGTTGTTTAAATCATACTCTTCAAAATCTACTTTCTGTGCCATAATTGTTGTGATTGAAAAAACACATAAAAGCATTAGCATACTTTTTTTCATATTGAAATGTTTAAATAATTAATTAATATTTGTGATTACAAATTTACTAATTATTAAGACGGTAAAGAAAACAATTTGTTACAATATTTTTAATAAACTAAATTCAATCTAAACTTGAAATCAAAATTTTTGACCTTTTTCTTAGACAAGGAATGGCTTTGAAGGACTATTTTTAGTTTGAAAAGCCTTGCAATATATTATCGAAAAAATTATCAAATAAAAATCAACGAAATTTAGTCAAACCATTTCAAAATTTAATTGGTGTAATTAATAAATTAAAATTCGCCAAATCTGAGTGACTAAAAATGTAATTACAAAGCCAGCAATAACAGGTAAAACAGATGCTACTACAGTCCATTTTATACTATTTGTTTCTTTATAAATGGTGTAAATTGTAGTACTACAAGGATTGTGTAATAAACTAAACAGCATTACATTTACAGCGGTGAGTAAAGTCCAATTACCAGCCTTAAGAATATCTGCCGTTGCTGTTACTGAATCTAATTCAAATAGCACGCCATCTCCAACGCCACCATGAATACCTGTAACCATTACGGTAAGCATTAATATGGTAGGTATGACGATTTCATTTGCAGGAATTGCAACAATATAAGCGAGTAAAATAACACCATTTAAGCCTAATAAAAAGCCAAAGCCATCTAAGAAATGTACCGTCCAAGAAGCAATACTTTCATTGCCAATATAAATATTAGAAATCAACCAAATAAGTGCTCCAGCAGGAGCTGCAAAAACGATGGCTCTCCATAAAACGATGATTGTTCTGTCAATTAAAGAAGTATAAATTGTTTTCCAAAAAACAGGTGGTCTATATGGTGGCAATTCCAAATTAAAAGTAGAAACCTCACCTTTTAATACTGTTTTTGATAAAGCCCAAGAAAAGAAAAACATAAAGAAAATACCTAAAACAGCAATACCAATAACTGCTGATAATGAAGCGAAACTGGAATACGATTTTGGAACTACTGCACCAATAAAAATAGTGGCTAATAATATTTGTGTTGGCCAACGACCGTTACATAACGAAAAATTATTGGTTATAATAGCAATTAAACGTTCTCTTGGACTATCAATAATACGTGTAGCAACAACTCCAGCCGCATTACAGCCAAAACCCATACTCATAGTTAATGCTTGCTTGCCGTGTGCACCAGATTTTTTAAAAAGACTATCCATATTAAAGGCTACTCTTGGTAAATAACCAAAATCTTCTAAAAGGGTAAATAACGGAAAAAATATAGCCATTGGCGGCAGCATTACTGCGATAACCCAAGCAACAGATAAATAAATACCATCAAATAAAAATCCGTTTAACCACCAAGGAAAGCCAATATTATTGCCGAAAGTTTTTAATAAAGGCTGAATATTATCTAATAACAAAGTTGCCAATAACGATGAAGGATAGTTTGCACCAATAATAGTTAGCCACAAAACCACACCTAAAACAAAAAGCATAATTGGAAATCCCCAAATTCTGCTCGTTACAATTTTATCTATTTTAGCATCTAATCTAAATTTTGATTTTTGATTGTCTTTTGTAACGGCATCTTCTACAATTTTTGAAGCATCTGCATAGATACTTTCGGCTAAATTATCATGAAAATCATCGCCAATTTGCCACCTTAATTCTTCAGATAGTGCTATGATGTTTTCTATATTTGTATTAGATTTCATTAGTTGCCATTTTACCTGTTCTCAATGCTTCTATTATTTGTGTATCGCCTTCTAATAATCTAAAGGCAATCCATCTACTGTTTGAAATAGTTGGAAATTCTTTTTCTATTTTTTGACTTAATTCTTGTACCGATTTTTCAATATTCTTTGGTATGTTTTTTATTTTGTGTGGGTTACATTTTATTTTGCCATTTGCCAATTCGCTAATAGTTTGTATTAATTCTGGAATACCTTTTTGAAACCTTGCACTTGTTGGCACAACAGGAATTCCAAGATCTTTTGATAAAATTCTCGTATCTATTGTTATATTATTTCTTTTAGCTTCATCCATTAAATTAAGACATAAAACTGCATTATTTGTAATTTCTAAAATTTGTAAAACCAAATTTAAATTTCGTTCTAATCTACTAGCGTCTACTACAATAACCGTAACGGAAGGCTTGCCAAAAAGAATAAAATTTCTGGCCACTTCTTCATCTTCAGAAGTAGATAAAAGCGAATATGTACCTGGTAAATCTACCAATTTAAATTTTTGCTTATTATATTCAAAAGCACCTTCTGCCCTATTCACGGTTTTTCCTGGCCAATTACCTGTATGCTGACGTAAACCTGTAAGCGCATTAAATACAGTACTTTTACCTGTGTTAGGGTTTCCTGCAAGCGCAACGACAAAGTCAAAATTATCAATTTTTACACCTAATTTTTTTAGTCCATCTGCATTAAAATGAGCACAAGTATCGCAAGCGCTTTTTGTTTTATTTTCCATCATTAATTTTTTTAATTAATATTTTAGAAGCTTGGTTTTTTCTTAATGCTATTGCAGTTCCTTTAATTAAATATGCTTTTGGATCGCCTAAGGGATTTAATAAATCAATTTTTATAGTTGCTCCTTTCACAAAGCCTAAATCTAATAATCGTCTTCTATTTTCGCCTCTACATTCTTTAGATAATCCAACAATTTTTGCGTTCTCATTTAGATTTAAATTAGATAAGCGAGTAATATTATCTTCGTTTATTTGTTGTTCTTCTAATACTGAAACCGTAATATTTCCTGCTACAATTGGCGCTAAAATAAATTGTTCTCCTTCTGCGTGAAACACAATTCGAATGTTATTGTTTTCAATAATTCGAATAGTGGAATAAAGATGTATATTTTCTGCTAAAATTTGTTTGTAAATAATATCAGGTTCGTCTTCAATATGAATAATTTTGCCTACTGTGTTTTCTTTTAGCGAACTTAATAAAACCCCTTTTCTACTGGCTATTTTTCCTTTGTTTGTTGGTATTGGATCGCCATGTGGATCAAACTTTGGATTACCTAAAAGATTTGAAAGCTTGTTCATTTCTGCAACACCTAATTCGTGTTCTTTTTTTTCTGCTCTTTCGTGCCATTCTTCTTTATGAAAGCCGGTTTTTTCTGACAAGTATTTTTCCCATAATCTATGAGCTCTAATAATCTGCAAAGCATACTCATTGCCTTTTGGGGTTAATTTGTAATGATCTTTATCTAATACCAACAATTCATTAAACATCATTTTTTTTAGATTTTCAATGAGAATAGCATTAGAAAAATTTAATGCATTTATAAAGTCATTCGTTGTAATTAAATTATTAGCCATTTGATTATGATAAAGATATTTTAAAATATCCTCCATAATTGTTTTGTCTTTTTGGTTGTACATTTTTTTCAATAAAAAATAAACCCCTTTTTTAGGTCTAAAAACAAAAAAAAGAAAAATACTTATTACAAAAAATAGAACAAGCGCTGTAATTGGATTATAATTCATTTTTTAAGTATATATTTTTAATAACATTTTCAGATATATTAAAACATTTTTTATTGATTTCTATTTTAAGAGAATTATCAAACTCTTCTTTATCAATTACTTTAATTTTAGTGCCAATTGTGATATTGTTTTTCGTTAAAAATTTTAAAAATTTTTCTGAATCATTCTTTACTTCAATAAAAACACCTGCCTCTCCTATTTTAAGTTTATTAAGGCAAATGGTATTTATGGTGTAAAAATTACCGTTAGCATCTGGTATTGGATCGCCGTGAGGATCAACTTTTGGAAAGCCAAGAAATGCATCTAATTGATTGGTCAATTTTTTAGATTGAATATGCTCTAATTGCTCTGCTATTTCATGCACTTCATCCCAAGTAAAATTTAGTTTTTTTACAAGAAAAGTTTCCCATAGTCTGTGTTTTCTTAGTACCGAAAGCGCTATGCTTTTTCCTTTACTATTTAATTTAACACCTTTATATTTTATATGTATTAATAAATCTTTTTTTGCTAATTTTTTAAGCATATCTGTTACAGATGATGCTTTAGTCTCTATTTTACCAGCAATTAAATTTGTATTTATATCTGTTTTATGTTGTTGTTCTAAGGCGTAAATTATTTTAATGTAATTTTCTTCTGATTTTGTAAGCATAAAAAATAATTTTAGCAAATATAAAATAAATTTTTAGACTACTCTAATTTAGAATGCTAAATTCATAATTTTTCAATAAAATAGGTTATTCACAAAGCGCACTTATTTTTTAAATAAACGCAATACTTATTTCATTAATCTTTTTGTAACTTTGTAGTTATGCAATTACGAACCATTTTAGTTGATGATGAAAAAACCAGTAGAGAAATTTTGCGAAATTATCTTACTAAGTATTGTAAAAATATTGCAATAATTGGCGAAGCAGAAAACATCAATGAAGCCTTAGAGTTAACAAAAAAGCACGAAGTAGATTTGGTTTTTTTAGACGTTGAAATGCCTTATGGAAACGCATTTGATTTTATTGATAAATTAGATAAACCAAAATTTGAAATTGTTTTTGTTACTGCTTATGACCATTATGCTATTGAGGCATTAAATAATCAAGTTGCCTATTATTTAACAAAACCCATTTCAATCGATAATTTAATTAAAGCGGTAGATTATATAACTGAAATTAAAGAAATAGAAGAAAAACTTCAAAACACGGTTTTAAAACCAAAAAATTTAAAAATTCAAGGAAAAATTACTATTCCTACACAAAGTGGCTTTGAAGTATTAGAAATTCATGATATTATTTACGCTAAAGCGGATGATAACTATACCGAATTGTACTTGAAAAATAACAAAAAAAAATTAGTTAGTAAAACCTTAAAATATTTTGATGACGCTTTAAAAGAAAACGGATTTGCAAGAATTCACAAATCTTATTTGGTAAATGTAAATTATATCGTTTCGTATAAAAAAGGATCTGGCGGAACAGTAGTTTTAAGCAATCAGAAAGAATTAAATGTTTCTGCTTCAAAAAAAGCAAACTTATTAGCCTATTTTAAATAAAATTGACCATGATAATTGACCAATTAATAAAACGTGTAAAAGCAGCAAGTGCTGTAGATAAAGTTATCTATATTAATTTAGTTGTATTTGTTATTACTTTTGTTATAGAAGCTTTTTCATATCTTAGTAATGACACATCTAATTTTATGATTACAACCTTTGCTTTGCCAAACAGTTTTTCGCAATACAGTTATAAGCCATATACTTTTATTACTTATGGTTTTTTACATGCCAATTTTATCCACATTCTTTTCAATCTAATTTATTTGTATTATTTGGGTAATTTATTTGTAGAATACTTATCATCATATAAGTTTATTGTCTATTATATTTTAGGTAGTGTTTTTGGTGGTATTTTTTTTGTGGTAAGTTATGCTTATTTTCCTGTTTTTAATAATGCTAACGGAATCCTTTTAGGTGCTTCTGCTGGAATTGCTTCTTTATTGGTTGGCTTAGCAACTCACATGCCAAATTACGAAATCAATTTGCGTTTTATAGGCTATGTAAAATTATGGGTTTTAACACTGGTGTTTATCGTTTTGTCTATTGCTTTTATTCCTAACGGAAATGCTGGCGGACAAATATCACATCTTGGTGGTGCAATTATTGGCTTTATATTAACAAAATACTATGCAAATAGTTTTAGTTTTGAAAAAAAACGCTATAAAAGTAAATCCAATTTAAAAATGGTTTACAAGGCAAAAGAAAAATCAGTTGATTTTGGAAAAAACATACATCAAAAACAAATTATAAAACAACGAAAAATTGATGCTATTCTTGATAAAATTAGCAAATCAGGTTACAATAGTCTTAGCGCAATAGAACGTGATTTTTTAGCGAAAGCAAGTAAGGAATAACCGCCATTTTAATCTAAAAATGAATAAAAAAAGTAATTTAAAACTCTAAGTGAAAAAACTTAACTTAATAAATAAACTAATTTACCTAATTAATAATGTTGCTGCCATACTATTATTGATAGGTTATACTTTGCCGTATATTTCGCCAAAGTTTGCTTCCTCTTTTTCGGTTTTAAGCTTAACTGTACCTGTATTAATGATTCTGAATCTTCTATTTGTAATTTATTGGTTGGTTAGTTTAAAAAAGCATTTTTTACTTTCATTAGTATGCTTAGCAATTGGTTATTTTGTTTCATCACCATTATATAAATTTAGTAATAAAACCAATCAAGCAAATAATCAAATAAGCATAATGACCTATAATGTTAGATTGTTTAATAAATTCGATTGGATTAAAGATCGAAAAATTCCATCTAAAATTAATGACTTCGTAAAAAATGAAAATCCAGATGTTTTATGTATTCAAGAGTTTCACCCATCGTCTCCTATTAATTATCCATACAGTTATATCCATACCGCAAAAGAAAATCCTCATTTTGGACACGCAATTTATTCCAAATTTAAAATAATAAATAAAGGCGCATTCGATTTTAAAAACACATCAAACAATGCCTTATTTATTGATGTTGTTAATGGTTTAGATACAATGCGCATTTATAATATTCATTTAGAGAGTCATCGTTTAGACATAAACAAACAAAATTTTGATCAAAAATCTTCCGAAAAACTTTTAAAAAGACTCCGTAGAGAATTTGTAAAACAACAAGAACAAGTAGAACAGATTATTGCGCATAAAAGCAAGTGTAGATATCCTGTTATTTTATGTGGTGATTTTAACAATACAGCCTATTCTTGGACTTATAACAAACTAATTAGCAATATGAAAGATAGTTTTATTGATGTAGGAACTGGATTTGGAAAAACTTTTGATTTAAAACACATTCCTATGCGAATTGATTTTATATTTGCAGATAAAGCCTTTATATTTACAGCACATAAAAATTACAATATAAAATACTCTGATCACGAACCTATTATGGCAAAAATTGGAGTTTAATTAATAATAACACCTGGCAGATTGAAATAAACAAATTTATAAAATTAAACAGATTACTTCTTTGCTCTTTCAGGCGCATCGTAATGACGTAACAAATAAACAACTAAACACATGAAAAAAACACTTTCCCTTTTAGCCTTTTTATTATTCTTTCAAGGCTTTACGCAAGAAAAAAAAGAATTAACTTTAAATGATGCCGTTCTTGGTTATTATAAAGGATTGTACCCAGAATCAATGCGCAGTTTACAATTTGTAGCTGAAAATAAATATATTTACAGTAAAGACCATCAATATATTATTAAAAATTTCATCACTAAAACAGAAGAAAAAATAACACTTGATAATTTACAAAAAACCTTTCCAAACCTAAAGCGTTTACCTCGATTTACAAGTATAGATAATGAAAAAATGGTTTTTAAATATGCCAATGATATCATTGTTTATAATTACAAAACAAATACAACTATTAGCAAGCTTAATTTTAATGAATATGCAACTAATACCGATTATAGTTCTGATAAAAATATTTTAGCTTATACTATTGATAACAATTTATTTATTGCAACTTCTAAAAATCCAAAACTTGCTGTTACAAATTTTACAGATAAAAACATTGTTTCAGGTCAAGCTATTGCTCGTTATGAATTTGGTATTTCTAAAGGTATATTTTGGTCGCCTAAAGGAAACTATTTGGCATTTTATCAAAAAGATGAAACCAATGTAACCGATTATCCATTAGTTGACGTTACTACATATCCAGCAACAGTAAACAATACAAAATACCCAATGGCAGGTCAAGGAAGTGAAATTGCCAAAATAGGAATTTACGATGTTGCAAATAATAAAGTTACTTATTTAGATATTGATACATCAGACGAACATTATTTAACCAATTTAAGTTGGTCTCCAGATGAAAAATTGATCTTAGTTGCCGAAGTAAATCGTGGTCAAAACCATTATGCATTAAACACATACAAAGTTAAAGACGGTTCAAAAGCCAAAACTATTTTAGAAGAAAGTAATGATCGTTGGGTTGAACCAGAAAATGATGCTATTTTCTTACCTAATAATAACAAAGAATTTTTATGGCTGTCAGAAAAAGACGGTTTTAAAAATTTGTATTTATACAATACTAAAGGTCGCTTAAAAAAGCAAGTAACCAATTTTAAATTTGTAATTAAATCTGTTTTAGGTTTTGATAAATCAGGTAAAAACATCATCGTAAGTGCTACTGGTAAAGATGGTAAAAACACACACATATATAAAGTAAATGTAGCTTATGGTGATGTTACAAAAATTACTATGAATGATGGTGTTCACAATGCACAATTAAAAGGTAATTATTTAATCGATAATTTTAGTAACCTCTTAACACCAAGAATTATTACGTTAATAAATACAGATAATAACGATGAAGAAGTGTTATTAACTGCAAAAAACCCATTAAAGGATTATAAAATTGCAAAAACAGAATTTATAACACTACAATCTAAAGATGGTTTTGACCTTTACGGAAGAATAATAAAACCTGCCAATTTTGATCCTTCAAAAAAATACCCAGTTTTAGTTTATGTTTATGGAGGTACTCATGCACAATTAGTAACTAATTCATGGCTTGGAGGAGCAAGTTTATGGATGCATTGGATGGCAAATAAGCACGATTATATTATTTTTACTATCGACAATCGTGGTTCTGCAAATAGAGGCTTTGCATTTGAAAGTATTATTCACAGAAAAGCCGGTGATGCAGCAATCGAAGATCAGCTAATTGGTTTAGATTACTTAAAACGATACAATCACATAGATAAAAATAGAATAGCTGTTCACGGTTGGTCTTATGGTGGTTTTATGGCAAGCTCATTAATACTTAGAAATCCTAATGTGTTTACAACAGCAGTTGCTGGCGGACCAGTAACCGATTGGAAATATTACGAAGTTATGTATGGCGAACGTTATATGGATACACCACAAGAAAACCCAGAAGGTTATGCCAATGCAAGACTTGGTAAATATTTAGAAAACCTTGGCGATAATAAACTGCTGCTAATTCATGGTAGCGTTGACCCAACAGTTGTGCCACAACATAGTTTAACTTTACTTAAAGAGGCTGTTGAAAAAGGTGTTCAGATAGACTTTTTTACTTATCCGATGCATCCACATAATGTGAGAGGAAAAGATAGAGTACATTTAATGAATAAAGTTCTAAATTATATTGTAGAAAACAACAAGTAAAATTATTTTATTTTTTTTCAGTGACAATAAAAACCACAGCAATCTCAAAATAGTTTAATATTAAATTTTTTAACAAATCCATTTCATAAACGTCATATTACCAAAACCTTTAGAGCGCTTATTTACTTATAGAATAACCGAAGCTGAAGCTGATTTCTTAGAAATAGGTATGCGAGTTGCTGTTCCTTTTGGAAAGACAAAAATTTACACTGCATTGGTTTATGAAATTCATCAAAATGCACCAACGGTTTATGAAGCAAAGGAGATTTATCAAATATTAGATGATACACCAATTGTAAATGGATTTCAGTTAAAATTATGGAAATGGATAGCAGATTATTATTTGTGCACTATTGGCGATGTTTTAAGAGCAGGATTGCCATCTTTATTTTTATTAGAAAGTGAATCTTTAATAATAAAAAATGAAAATTTTACTGATGATGACACTTTAAATGATGATGAATATTTAATATTTGACGCCTTACAAAAGCAATCGATACTTACTATTCAAGAAGTGAGTAGTATTTTAAATAAAAAAACTGTTTTGCCTGTACTAAATAGCTTAATAAAAAAAGGAGTTCTTTCGGTTAAGGAAGAATTTTATGAGCAATACAAACCAAAATTAATAAAATACATTAAGTTAAATGATAAATATACATCAGAAAAAGAACTTAATTTATTGTTAGACGAGTTAAACCGAGCACGAAAACAGAAACAAGCAGTAATGCATTATTTTTCTTTAAATGCCAGTACAAAAAAACCAATAAAAGCAAAAACTTTAGAAAAAATTGCCCATGTTTCATCGGCTATTATAAAAATTTTGGTTGATAAAGAAATATTTGAGATATATTACATTCAAACAGATCGAGTTGATTTTGGAAACTCAAATAATGAATTGAAAGAATTATCTGATTTTCAACAAGAAGCGTTCGTCAATATAAAATCATCTTTTAAAGAAAAAGACATTTGCCTATTTCATGGTGTTACCTCGAGTGGAAAAACAGAAATTTACTCCAAACTTATAAAAGAAACCATAAAACAAGGCAAACAAGTACTGTATTTAGTACCAGAAATAGCATTAACTACACAATTAATTAACCGATTAAAAATCTATTTTGGAGAGGAAATATCGGTATTTCATTCTAAATATTCTTTAAACGAACGTGTTGAAGTTTGGAAAAACTTACTTCATAAAAAGAAAAAGACACAAATAATTTTAGGTGCACGTTCTACCCTATTTTTGCCGTACCACAATTTGGGTTTGATTATAGTAGACGAAGAGCACGAACAATCGTACAAACAGCAAGATCCAGCACCAAGATTTCACGCAAGAGATTCTGCCATTATTTTGGCAAAATTGCATGATGCAAAAGTGTTATTAGGTAGCGCTACTCCATCGTTAGAAAGTGCCTATAATGCCACGCAAAAAAAATACGGATTTGTAAAATTAGACAGACGATTTGGAAATGTAAAAATGCCAAAAATTGAATTAATTGATATCAAAGAGAAATACCGTAAAAAAATGATGAAAGGTCATTTTTCGGATAGATTATTAACATTAATTCAAGAAACATTAGACAATAAAGAGCAAGTTATACTGTTTCAAAACCGTAGAGGCTTCGCTCCTATTGTTACCTGTAATACTTGTGGTGTTTCGCCAGAATGTCCTAATTGTGATGTAAGTTTAACCTATCATAAACTTAAAAGTGAATTGCGATGTCATTATTGTGGTTATGCGCGTTCTATGCCTCGAATTTGTAATGCCTGTGGCGGAACATCTTTAAGTACAAAAGGCTACGGAACGGAACAAATAGAATTAGAAATTCAAACACTTTTTCCAGATACAAAAGTTGGAAGAATGGATTTAGATACCACTCGTGGAAAATATGGTTATCATAAAATAATCTCTGCTTTTCAAACTCAAGAGATTGATATTTTAGTAGGTACGCAAATGTTGAGTAAAGGTTTAGATTTTGCAAATGTTGCCTTAGTAGGTATTTTAAATGCCGATAATATGCTCAATTTTCCTGATTTTAGAGCGCACGAGCGTAGTTTTCAATTAATGGTGCAAGTTTCAGGACGTGCAGGAAGAGTAAAACAAGGTAAAGTAGCTATACAAACATACAATCCACATCATCAAATATTGCAGCAAGTAAGTACAAACAACTACAAAGCAATGTATAAAGAGCAGTTAGAAGAACGTTATCAATTTAAGTTTCCGCCATTACTTAGAACGGTAAAAATAACTTTAAAACATAAAGATTATAATAAAATAAATAGAGCAAGCGACTGGCTTGCAAAATCGTTTAGAAATCAGTTTTATGACAACGTATTGGGACCAACTACGCCAGCAGTAGCGAGAGTTAGAAATCAACACATCAGACATATTTTAATAAAGTTGCCTGTAAATAGAAATTTAAAAGATGTAAAATCTATTTTACGAAGAATAAAAACTTCGTTTATGTCGGTTAGTGAGTTTAGACCTGTACGCTTTAATTATGATGTAGATAATTATTAAAAATTAGGTTAATGTAATCATAAATTACCCAAAAGATCAAGTAAAAAATCATTCCAATTCTTAAGTATTTCAAAAAATATCATTAAAAAATTATACTTATAATAAATGATTTCCTTATAAAAATTATTTTTTATTCATTTTTAATCAGATTTAGGTATATTTTAATGGTATAACGTACAAAATTGCGATTGCGCATATTGGTAGCAGTAAGCTTTATCACTCAGTTGTAAATTCAATATCTCTGCCTTGCGCTCTTTCTGTTTTAACTAATTCTTGTAAGTTTTCGGGAATTGATGATAAGGGAACTATTAATCCGTTAACCATTACTAAATCATTAAAAGGGTTTGTTTCATTTATTTGTTCAGTAGAAAATTCATTATCAAACATTGTTAATTTGAGTATTTCACGTATTTGGCTTGCTTTGTTTGAAACTGTTGATTTTTTAGTTCCGAAATAATCACTTATTTGTTGTGCTGTTATATATGGTTCAAAAGATTTGTCGAATAGAAAATTAATTGAGCCAATGGCGTAAATAACTGCTGCTGCCCAAATTTCAAGTTTTCCTCTTTTGAAAGGAACTTCTCTTTTTCTTGCCATTTTTTTGATTAATTTCTCACACAATTGAAAATAATCATCATCTAATTTTTGCGAGCAGAAAATTCTTGTCATATCTAACAGTTTATTTTCTCTATCTATAATTTCTTTTTTATCCATTAAATATTCTCTTTTTTAGATGTAATTTTATTTACTTCTTGTACGTTTTTAATTATCCTTTTTTTTAAACTGATATGAAATTCTTTTATTCAGGTTCAATTTAAGAGATTGTTTCGTTATTTAACCCAAATTTTTTACAAATTTTGACTTTTCATAACGAAAACTACGAATAATTTGAGTTAAAAGACTGTTCCTCTCCATTTTTAATCTTTTCCATCAATATCAGTTCTACTAATTTATCAATTAAAAATTCTTAGACTAATGTTTAATTTGATTTTATAATTTTGTTTTTGTAATTATAAAATACTTAGGCTCTTAAAACAAGTCGTTAATAATTACTTTTTCGGTTATGCCTTCGGCATCTGCCTTGTAATTTCTAACAATTCTATGGCGTAAAATTGCATAAGCAACGGCTTGTACATCTTCAATATCTGGCGAAAATTTTCCGTTAATTGCTGCATGAGCTTTTGCGCCTAAAATTAAGTTTTGTGATGCTCTTGGTCCTGCGCCCCAATCAATATATTGCTTAACCATTTTACTTGCAGCATCACTATTAGGTCTTGTTTTACCAACCAAGCCTACGGCATATTCAATAACATTATCGGCTACAGGTATTCTACGTATTAGCTCTTGAAATTCAATTATTTCATTGGCTGTTAAAACAGCATTTACTTTATTATTTTTTGTTGACGTTGTTGATTTTACTACTTCTACTTCTTCGGCAAAAGATGGATAATCTAAAAATATAGAAAACATAAAACGATCTAATTGAGCTTCTGGCAAAGGGTAAGTTCCTTCTTGTTCAATAGGGTTTTGTGTTGCCAATACAAAAAAGGGTTTATCTAAAATATAAGTATGTCCTGCAACAGTTATTGTTTTTTCTTGCATTGCTTCTAACAAAGCAGCTTGTGTTTTTGGAGGTGTTCTATTTATTTCGTCTGCTAAAATAATATTTGAGAAAATAGGTCCTTTTAAAAATTTAAATTTTCTATTTTCGTCTAAAATTTCACTTCCTACAATATCTGAAGGCATTAAATCTGGCGTAAACTGAATTCGTTTAAAATCTAAGCCTAAAGCTTCTGAAACTGTATTTACTAACAAGGTTTTTGCTAAACCTGGCACGCCAATTAATAATGAATGTCCGCCACAAAGAATTGAAATTAGCACATTATCAATGGCGTTTTCTTGACCAATAATAATTTTGGCAATTTCTTTTTTTAGGGTTTTATATTTAACAACTAATTCTTCTATTTTCTTTACATCAGACATGTTTTTTAATTTTAAAAATTAATGTTTATTTTTTCATCCAGTTATATTCAAAATCACAATTTTTATATTCATCGTGTATCTTAATATATGTTTCAGCAATTTTATCTTTTGTCCATTTTTGAACTAATTCGTTACGTTTTTTTGACAAAGCAAGGTTTTTAATTTTAACGTAATCAGTATCTAAATTGGCAGTATGCGAAAGAACTTTATTTTTAACATACATAAATTTATACATTTTTTTACCTTCGCGTGTTTCGTCATAAAAAACTTCTGAATACTCACCTTCTTTAAGTTCACTTATTCTTGAATATATTTCAGGAGGCATATTTGTTAGGTTAAAATAGGTATCATTTCTTTGTGGATTTATAAGTAAACCGTGATTTTTATTTGTTTGTTTGTCTGTAGAATATTTTTTTACAGCATCTTCAAAACTAATTTTATTTGTTAATATGTCTTTACGGATAATATTAAGTGAATCTTTTACTTTTTCTAAAATTGCATCAGAAATTTCTGATTGCAATAAAATATGACGTACATTTCTTGTTTTACCAATAATTTTATCTACCATAACAATATGAAAGCCAAATTGAGATTTAAAAGGCTCAGAAATTTCACCTTCTTCTAAACTAAAAGCAGCATCTTTAAATTCTTTTACAAATTGTGTTTCTTTAGTTATGCCATTGTATAAACCGCCGCCACCTTCGCCTTCTTTTTGTTTTGCAGCAGCTGGATCTTGAGAATATAAAATAGCTTTCATTTTAAAGCTCGCTCCTTTTTCAATATCGTTTTTTATACTATTTAATTTATCAATCATTTTTTGTTCTTGTTCTTCATCCGCTTTAGCTTCAATAACAATTTGACCCAATTCAACTTCGGTACCAAATTCTGGCACTGCGTTTTCTTTTTCTAAACTTTTAAAATAGCTCGAAACTTCTTCTGGTGTAACATTAATACCAGCAGTAATTTTTTGTTGCATTTTTCTAACCAATTGGCTTTCTTTTTCAACGTTAAAAAGTTCACTTTTAATATCGCTAATAGCGCTAAATCCAAAAAAATCTAACAATTTTTGTTGTGTACCTAATTGCTTTTTAAAATATTCTATTTTACGCTCTACTTCTGAATTTATTTGTGCTTCATCAACTACTAAACTATCAATTACGGCATGATGTGCTAATAATTTATCGTTTAATATTTTTTCTACAATGGTACATTCGGTGTATTTACTTTTACCTTCGCTTTCTTGATCTAATTGTGCTTTTGCTGCTTTTACTTCTGAATATAAAACGATATTCTTACCTACAACTGCTGCAACGCCATCAATTTTTGTTTTTTGTGCTATACTTTGTAAAGAGCTTATCGTTATTACAAGTAGTATTAATTTATTTATAAATTTCATATTGTCCGTTTTTATTTGCATCATTTAATAATGTTCGTTCTATTTTTTTTAATAATTTAAGTTTTCGTGTATGTAAAATCATTTGTATTATTGTTTGTCTTACATAACTTTTTGGCGAAGTGTTATTCCTTTTTAGCACTTTGTTTACTTTAATAAAGTACGTATTTAAACTATCTTGTTTTGTTATAAATTTAAATTTTACGCTGTTTTTAATATCATTTTTTGTTATAAGTGGTATTTTTCTTAAGACTTCTGAATATTTTACCCAAATTGAGTCGTTAAAAAAGAAAGATTTGTACTCTAACTCCTTCTCTATCAATTCTTCTAAACTCTGTTTATCATTAGCGTAAAATAGCTCTTTTATTTCATCTTTATTGTCCATATTGGCATCAATCTGAATGAATCTTAATTGCATTAATTCTTCATTCAATTTAAAGGTTTCTTTGTTTTCTTTATAAAAAAAATCAATATCTACTTGGTTTACTATGGTATCTAAATTTTGATTGATTACAGCTTCTTTGTACTTATTTATTAATAAATCTTCTTTATATTTATTTACCAAATTTTCAATTTGAACATCGTCTTCATTTAAATTTAATCGTGCTTTACTTAGTAATATTTGTTTTTTTGCCCACGAATTAATAATATTATTGACCAATAATATGCTGTCATTTTTATTGTATGTTTTAGGTAATAATTTATCAATATCTTCGTAGTATAAAAAAGCATCATTAACTTTAGCTATAGGCTTTCTACTATCTGTATTTTCTTTATCATTAAAAAATGAGCAAGAAAACAAATTAAATACAATTAATAAAAAGCTTATATTTTTTAACATTAATGGTTTTTTCTAACTAATTTTTTAAATACTTTTTTATTGACTTCTACTTTGTATTTACTTCGCAAATTTTGTATCCATTGTTTTTCTAAAAAGTCTTGATAATTACTAATAACCTTACCTTTTACGTCGTTTAATTCTTTAGGCGAAGCTTCCATTATTTCAGAAACATTACAAATTGTAAAATCGGTGTCGTTATTTTTATAAAGTTGAACACCTTTAACAAACTGAAAATTATGTGGTAGTTTATTTGAATCTACTTCGTAAGTACCTGAATGAAAAATTACATGAATTGTTGCACCATCGTTAACCAATTCTTTAATTTGATCGATTGTTTTACCTTCGGTCATGTATTTTTTAACCAATGTTGCTTTTTCTGCTTTTGTACAAGAAGCTAAATCAGCTTTAGCTCTTTTTTTCCAATTGTATTTTGATGCATTTTTATCAAAGAAGTTTTGTAAACCAATGGTATCTTTTTCGGCTTTTGTCCATATTTTATTTTGCAGTAAGTCAAATAATAATAATCCATCACGATATTCTTGTAAAGTATATCCAAATTCTTTGTTTTCGAATTCTAAATTATTTTTATAATATGACATTACTTGCACATCAATAAAATCATTGTATGTTTTGCTACCGTTATTTTTCTTTAAATATGTTTTTAAATCATTTACAGAATACGTTGAATTTTCAATTGTTAAAATAGTTTCATCAACTGTGATTTTATCTTTATCGTCCTTTTCGTTATCAGAAAAATATTTGTTATACACTTCTTTGTTAAAAGCGATATTGTATTTGCTTTTAAGCTTAGATGTAATTGATTTGCCTATTAATATAGAACGATCGCCTTTCTCAACTTTTTTGGTTAACTCATCTTTTACTTCTTCAAAAGGTTTTACCGGTATTTTATTAATTAATTTAATAAAGTGCCAACCAAATTTGGTTTTAAATGGTTTAGAAACATCGCCTTCTTTTTGAAGATTAAAGGCTATGTCTGAAAACGGCTGAATCATTTTACCTTGTGTAAATGGCTTAATAACTCCTCCTTTTATAGCACTTGCTTTGTCATCTGAATGTTTTTTTGCTAAAACCTCAAATTTTTCGCCTTGCAAAAACTTATTATAAATATCGCTAATTTGTTTTTTTGCATAAGTAGAATCTGTTTTTTTATCACGAATCATTATGTGTGCTACTTTTACTTCTCCTTTAGATTTTCTAACATCATAAACTTTTAAAATGTGATACCCAAATTTAGTTCTAAAAGGCATTGAAATTTCGCCAACTGGTGTATTAAACGCTGCTGTTTCAAAAGGATACACCATTGCAAATGCAGAAAAATAGCCTAAATTACCACCATTTTCTTTTGCCGATGGATCTTGTGACATTTTTTTGGCAACATCAACAAAATCTTTACCGCCAATAATTAAGTCTCTTGCACTTACTATTTTATTGTAAGCTGCAATGGTATCTTTTGGAGTAGCGTCTGGCTTTACTAAAATTAAAATATGGCTTGCCTTTACTTCTTTACCCATTCTTTCGTAGGCTTCTGCAACTAATTTATCGGTAACTTTTCTATCTTTTAAAAATGGCTCTATAAGTTGCGTTTTATATTTATCAAATTCCTTTATATAAGAAGGAATTGTATCCATTTTTAAATCTTTTGCATCTTTAAGTTTCAATTTATAATTGATAAATAAATCTAAATATTCGGTAATATTTTTTTTGTTTTCATCACTAACAACGTCTTTATTTTTATTGTAAACACGTAAAAATTCTGATGAATGAATTTCTTCATTATCAATTGTTAATAAAACTTTATCTTTTTTTTGAGCATTTAATTGAAATGCCATTGAAACTAATAGAATAAGTACTACTTTTTTAATCATTTTATTATTTTTTTTAAGGATTCAAATTTATTTTTATTTTTTTAAAACGTTGTTAAAAAAATCACAAAGAAATAACACCATCAATAGTATCAACTTCTTCGTATTTATTAATTACATCGTTAACCGATTTCATCATTGCAACAATGGTTAAACTTTTGTATTTATTACTTTTAGAAGATTTGGTTGTAATAACAGCACCTATATTATTAAACATATTTTCAATTTTATTTATTTTACTATTACTAAAAGGTACAATAAATTTAAACATATACTTGGTAGGAAATGTAGTGGTTTCTTCTAATTTAGCTCTTAGTTTTGTATAATCACCTTCTTTATTACTCATTTTAATATTTTTTACAAAAGTAAAAAATGCTTTGATATTAATACGATTAATTTGTAATTTGTTAGCTTAAAAGTTACTTTTGCAGCAAATACATGGTATATGCAAAAAAAAATAGTAATTACTGGCGGTCCAGGAACAGGAAAATCGACTGTTATTGTTGAATTAGAAAATCAAAAATACAATTGTATGCATGAAATTTCTAGAGAAGTAACACTAATGGCACGTAAAAATGGTATTGAACAATTATTTTTAAAAGATCCGATGCTTTTTAGTAAAATGTTATTAGAAGGTAGAGTTAATCAGTTTAAGGATGCTACTTTATTAACTGCTGATTTGGTATTTTTTGATAGAGGTGTACCTGATGTTTTTGCTTATATGAATTATTTAGGTGTTGAGTTTCCGCCTATATTTATTGACGAAAGCAAAAAGAATAAATATTATGAAACGGTATTTTTAATGCCACCTTGGAAAGATATTTACATTACCGATGAAGAAAGGTACGAAAGTTTTGAGCAATCGTTAGCCGTATATAACCATTTAAAAGCCGCTTATAAAAGTATTGGTTATTCAATCATAGAAGTTCCGTTTGGCACTGTAAAAGAACGTGCTGCTTTTATTTTAAAAAACATTAAATAAACCATTATTAATTGACAGCGCTTGAAATTTTAAAAAAATATTGGCAACACGATTCGTTTAGACAATCTCAAGCAGCAATTATTGATGCCGTTTTAAGCGATAATAATGTCGTTACCATTTTGCCAACAGGAGCTGGAAAATCGGTTTGTTATCAAGTACCTGCAATGCTTAAAGATGGTGTTTGTATTGTAATTTCGCCACTTATAGCATTGATGCAAGATCAAGTTAGTAGTTTAATTAAAAAAGGCATAAAGGCAATTGCTATTAGTTCTAAATTACGAGAACATGAATTGGTTATCGCCTTTGATAACATGCTTTACGGAAATGTTAAATTTGTTTATTTATCGCCAGAAAAACTAAAATCAGAATTTATTCAACAAAAAATAAAACAATTAAAGGTAAGTCTTATTGCTATTGATGAAGCACATTGTATTTCGCAATGGGGACATGATTTTAGACCAAGTTATTTAGAAGTAAATATACTAAATGAATTACAACCAAATGCACCAATAATTGCCTTAACTGCAACTGCAACCAATAGAGTTACCGATGATATCATAAACTTATTAAATCTTAATAACCCCATTGTTTTTAAAGAAACAATACAGCGGAAAAATTTAGCGTATCAAGTTTTTGAAACCGAAAACATCTATTATAAATTACAACGGATTTTAACTAAAAATAACTATCCAACAATTATATATGTAAATACTCGTAAAAAAACAAAAGTAGTAAGTGATTATTTAAACAATATTGGTTTTAAATGTGGTTTTTATCATGGCGCATTGTCTGACAACCAAAAAGAAATGGCATTTAATAATTGGATGACCGAAAAAACAAAAATAATTGTTGCCACCAATGCATTTGGAATGGGAATTGATAAAAATAATGTTAAAGTAGTTGTTCATATAGAGATACCTAATAGTATTGAAAATTATATGCAAGAAGCAGGAAGAGCTGGCAGAAGTGGCAATAAATCATTTTCGGTTTTACTTTACAATGACGCAACAATTTATCAATATAAAAATACAGTTAAAAAAAATAATATTGATATTGATGAAGTTAAAAAAATATACAAACATTTAAATCGGCATTTATTTGTTTCAAAGGGCGAACTATCCTTGACAAATTACACGTTTAATTTGCAAGATTTTTGTACTAAATACAAATTAAACTCCTACAAAACATACGCAATAATTAAAGTGCTTGAAAAAGAAGAAGTGCTTATCTACAATCAAAGTTTTAACACATCAAGCACACTTATTTTTAAGTGTGAAAACAGACAGGTTTTAGCTTATATTAATTCTCATATTAATGATAGAACTCTAATTCAATTATTACTTAGAAGTTATGGCGGTGTTTTTGAAAACAAAATTAGAATTGATGAGGCTTATTTAGCAAAAAAACTTTCTAAAACTAAGCATAGTATTATTTCTCAATTAAAAAATATTGAAAAAAATGGCATAATTGAATATGATTTTCAATCCAATGTAAGTGACATTCAGTTTTTAGTAATGCGTGAAGATAATATTACAATAAATAGAATATCAAAAAGCATAAAGCAACGAAATAAAATAAAGGCCGACAAAGCAGATGCTATATTAAACTATATTGAAAATGACACCATTTGTAGAAACAAGCAACTCCTTGCCTACTTTAATGAAAAAGCAAATGCAAATTGTATGATTTGTGATGTTTGTATTGCTGCAAAAAGCAAAAAGAATGATTTAAGCATTATCGCTTCAAAAATTTTGCATCTTTTGGATTCCAAGGCAACACTTTCGTCAAAAGAAATAGTAAATTTGCTACAGTATACTAGAAAAGATGTAATTAACACCTTACAATTTTTACTTGAACAAAATAAAATAATATTAACGAACACAAATTCGTATAAAATAAAATAATAATGAGAGATATTAGAATCGTTTTTATGGGAACACCAGAATTTTCAGTTGCTATATTAAAAGGCATTTTAGCACAAAATTATCATGTAGTCGCTGTAATTACCGCACCAGATAAACGTGCAGGTAGAGGTAGAAAAATAAATCAATCCGCTGTAAAGCAATTTGCAATTGAGAATAATTTAAACGTATTGCAACCTACTAATTTAAAAAATGAAGATTTTTTAGCAGAATTGAAAGCGTTAAATGCAAATTTACAAATAGTTGTTGCGTTTAGAATGCTACCAAAGCAAGTTTGGAAAATGCCAACATACGGAACCTTTAACTTACATGCGTCATTATTACCAGAATATAGAGGTGCTGCACCAATTAATTGGGCAATTATTAATGGCGAAAATAAAACTGGAGTAACTACTTTTTTTATTGATGAAAAAATTGATACTGGCGAAATTATACTTCAAAAAACATGTGATATTAGTAAAGAAGAAAATGCTGGCAAATTGCATGACAAATTAATGTACTTAGGTAGTGAGTTAGTTGTAGATACTATAAAGTATATTAAAGAAGATAATGTTAAAACAAAGCCGCAACCAAATAGAGAATTAAAACAAGCTCCAAAAATATTTAAAGAAACCTGTAAAATCAATTGGCACGATAGTTTAAACAATATATATAATAAGGTAAGAGGTTTATCTCCTTATCCTGTTGCGTGGACAAATTTTAAGAACGGCAATGAACTAACCGAATTAAAGATTCATGCTGCTTTAAAACTCATTGCATTGCATCAATATGAAATAGGTACAGTGATACACACAAAAAAAGAATTAAAAATTACCACGAAAGATGGGTTTTTAGTTATTAAAGAGTTGCAAATATCTGGAAAACGAAAAATGGATGTTGTAAGTTTTAATAACGGATTTAAGTTTAATGATACTGTTTGTAAGGTTTATTAAGCTGACCAGTTTAGTTAGCAATGGATTATGCATGTTTTTTTTACAAAAAGCTTAAAAAATTCAACACTTTATTAACAAATAACGATAGTTATTAACAAAACTGCATAATTTTGCAATTATATATTGCATAAACCCTTTTAAAACCTATATTTGCTACGCTATAAAAGCAAAAATATTTTTTAACCAATTAATTAATACTTATTATGAACAAATCAGAATTAGTTGAAGCAATGGCTTCAGAAGCAGGAATTTCAAAAGCAGCAGCAGGAAAAGCATTATCAGGAATGATGGACGCAATTAAAGGAAGTCTTAAAAAAGGGAACAAAGTTTCTTTAGTAGGTTTTGGATCTTGGGATGTTTCTAAAAGAGCAGCAAGAGCTGGTAGAAATCCTCAAACTGGTGCTACTATTCAAATTGCAGCTAAAAACGTTGTAAAATTCAAAGCAGGTTCAGAATTAAAAAATTCTGTAAACTAGTATATAGTTAGCTTTACACCTAATAAATTAAACTCCTTTTGACAAAGGAGTTTTTTTATGTCCTTTTTTTTAGTTAAATTTAAACATTCAAAAAACAAACAATGGTTAATGCTGAATTAAATAAAGGTAAAATATTAGTAGCCGAACCATCGATTTTAAATGATAATTCGTTTAACAGATCGGTTATTTTATTGTCAGAACATAATGATAATGGCTCAGTCGGTTTTATTTTAAATAAGCCTTCGAGGTTTACTATCGCTGACTTAATACCTGAAATTGAATCCACACATTTAATATATGATGGCGGTCCAGTTTCTAAGGAAAATCTGTATTTTATACATAGTATTCCTAATTTAATACCAAATAGTATTGCTATTAATGATACTATTTATTGGTCTGGCGACTTTGATGTTGTAAAAGATTTATTGAATTCTAATTTAATTAAAGAAAATAGAATTCGCTTTTTTTTAGGCTATACGGGTTGGAGTTTTAACCAATTAAGCGATGAAATGAAAACCAAATCTTGGATGATAAAAAATAACGAATATGAAAATATATTATCTGTAGCTCCAACATCTTTTTGGCGTAATGAATTGATAAAATCTGGTGGAGAATATCAAATTTGGGCTAATTCACCCGAAGACCCAACAATGAATTAGCGCATAAATTTTGATTATGAAAAGATACTTTTTAAGCGTATTGTAAAATTATTAGAAGCTTAAATTTTCCGTTTTTGATTTTCTAATTATTAAAATTTCATCATCTGAAAATTCCATCCAAGCAAAATCATAAACATATTTATACATTTTGCCCTTAGAATTAATATGAAAATGGGTGTGATATTTAAATCGAAACCTCTTTTTTTCTAAAATATATCTTTTTACTTTTAATTTTCTATTTTTTTTGCCCATTATTTCAAGTAAAATAGATCTATTTCTATGCAGCAATAAATCTATTTTTTTTGCTTCCTTATTTGTAACATCTTGTAATTTTTTATGATATTTATTTTTGCAAACTATAGAGCAAAATATTTTATCACTTCTGCCTATAATATTATTTTTAAGACACATTTTACACTTTTTTTTCATTATAAATACAATTTAAGTCTATTATTTATCAGTATTTTATCTTTATTCGTTCCTTAACGGATAAAAACGAATATACATTAATATTTTATATTTTATGACTTTTTTTTAGGTTAGTTTTGTAAATCACAATTAATAAAATTATGCTAAAGCCAATTATTTATATCGCTAAAAAAAATGCTAATCGTATAAAAATCAGTATCCCTTATCATTTACACGAAATTAGATTTGAATTTAAAAAATTAAATTCTACATTTTGGCATAAACAACAGCGTTTATGGTCTATTGTTAATACTCCCGAAAATATTGCACTCGTTAAGGAAGTTTTTAATAATAATTATTTAATAAAAGAATTAACTACTTCAAAACAAATTGAAGTACAACCTATGGATAAAAAGACTGCACAAATACTAATGCAAGTTGAAGAAAAGTTAATTTTAAAGAGATATAGTCAATCTACTATTAAAATGTATGTAAAAATGCTAACTATTTTCTTTTCCTTTTTTAAAGAAAGAGATTACAAACAAATAACAAAGGAAGAAATAGAGGGTTTTATTTACATTTTGATTAAAAAAAATGCTATTAGCGAAAGTTATCAAAATCAAATAATTAATGCTGTAAAAGCATATTATGAACATGTTTTGGGTATGCCTAGAGAATACTATGAAATTGAAAGACCCAAAAGAAGTTTATCTTTACCAAATGTTTTGTCGGAACAAGAGGCGATAAAATTAATTACAACTCCGAAAAATATAAAACATAAAGCAATATTGACATTAATATATAGTGCGGGTTTACGAATTTCTGAAGTTCCAAATGTACGAGTTGTTGATATTCATTCAGATGAAGGGATTATTTTTATAAAAGATGGTAAAGGTAAAAAGGATAGAAAAACAATTTTATCACAATACTTGTTACAATTATTACGAGAATATTACTTAAAATATAAGCCGTCTTATTGGTTATTTGAAGGACAATATGGAGATAAATATAGCAAATCTAGTATTACAGCTATTTTTAGAAAAGCCGTAATAGCAAGTAAAGTAAATCAATGGGCAACTGTACATACATTAAGGCATAGTTTTGCTACACATAGTTTGCAAAATGGTATTAGTTTGCGACATATTCAAATTATGTTAGGGCATGAAACACCAAAAACTACAGAAATTTACACTAAAACAATTCAAGTAAATAACAAAAAGATTACAAGTCCTTTGGATATTATACTTAAAAATAATAACTTGCGGATTAAATAGGTATATATGCAACTTTTAAAAACTATTGTTTATATACAAGTGTTAGCAAATATTAAAAATAGAATTTTA
>Ga0256840_1000776_pt1 | contig 31982 bp, 39 predicted proteins | sample 355202metaG_FD_185969 | JGI IMG/M metagenome (GOLD analysis project Ga0256840, IMG submission 185969) | Hydrothermal vent microbial communities from Mid Atlantic Ridge, Atlantic Ocean - 355-202 | ecosystem: Environmental > Aquatic > Marine > Hydrothermal vents | place: Atlantic Ocean: Mid... | reverse complement strand
GATAAGCAAATACAGACGATTGGATAGAATATAAAAAAAATAAATAGTAAAATAGCCTCTTCATAATTACATTATACCTAAATTTGGATATAATTCTTTTTATTAAATTTAAAAGGCACCCTTTTTGAGTAACTATACGAAAAAACTTATTTATCTCATTTTGACATTTATCACATTAATTGCTGGCTATGCATACTTACGATATGCCTATAAAGTAACTGATACAACACCTTTTACCCAAGAGATTGTTTTAATCATTTTAGGTACTATTGCTACTGTTTTCATTACCGCCCTGCTTCTTAATAAACAGACAGAAGTAGAAATAGAAAAAGAACAAAATATCAAGTTTCTTGATTTAAAAGCGGCAACTTATGAAAGACTGCTAGATCTTATGGAAGATATGGCAGATGAAACTCTTTTAACAGACAAAGATATTACGAAACTCCAGTTTGTAACACACAGGCTTGCTATTTTTGCTTCACCAGCTGTGTTAAATGAATATAATAATTTTCTCAAAGTTGTATCAGAACTATCAAAAGATGGGACACTCAGTAATGATGACCAACAACTTGGTGAAGCACTTGGAAAACTTACTATACAAATCAGGTTTGATCTGCTTAATGAAAATCCAACTCAAAAGACTTATACTGCAGAACAGATCAAAAAACTTATAAAAAAGAACTCTGACAGTTCATCAAATATAAATATAGACTAATCACCCCAATGCAATTTTTCTTTTAATACATCAAAATAATTAAACTCTTCTCTATGGATGAGTTTAACCTTCTTCTTTGCCAGTTTAATATGTATGCTCTGTCCTATTTCAAGTTCATGTTTGTCCTGCCCATCAATAATAACCAAAGCTTTGTCTTTAGGTGTTTTCATCTCTATAGAAAATTTTCCTGGTAATACTACCGGTGTTTGTGTCAATGAATGCGGACAAATCGGAGTAAGAGCAAACACATTGGTCAGAGGAAAAAGTACAGGTCCTCCGGCTGAGAGATTATATGCCGTTGAGCCTGTCGGTGTAGAAACAATAACACCATCACCATAATAAGTGTTAAAAGCTTTTGAATCGACGAGCGTTTCTACATGTATCATATTTGAAACAGAGGGACGTGTTACAACAATATCATTAAAGGCATATAATATTGCCTCTTTATCATTTTGAATAATCTGTGCTTCAAGAATTGAACGCTCATCCAGCCTATAGTTTCCTTGTACCAAATTTGACACAAATTCATCAAGTTCATCAAGGTTAATATCTGCTAAAAAACCCAAACTTCCTGCATAAACACCAAAAACAGGTATATCATATTTAAAAGAGCGTCTTACAGTGGATATAAGTGTGCCATCTCCACCTAATGTCACAAGAGCATCAGAATTCTGACATAAATGTTCAAACTCCATACCCATAACACCAATCATTCCGCCACTTATACTTTCTATGGTGACATCTATTTGATACTTTTTGAAAATTTTTTCAAGCTTAAAATAGCTCTCTTTTAATTCTGGAGTAGAGGGACGTAAAATTACACCGATTTTTTTAATTATTTTTCTTTCCAAGTTTGCTCTTTTGTTTAATAATTTTGTCAATTATACTATATTTAGGTATAATCGCGAAAATTATTTATAGAGGACTCTATATTTTGAGAACGCATTACTGTACAGATTTAAATGAAACAAATGTTGGAGAAGATGTCGTACTGACTGGTTGGGCGAATAACTACCGTGATCATGGTGGAATCATTTTCATAGATTTACGTGATAAAACAGGGCTTATTCAGCTTACATGTGATCCCGAAGATTCAAAAGAGGCGCATAAAGTAGCAAATGATGTTCGTGATGAATATGTTTTAATAGCCAAAGGAAAAGTGCGTCTACGTGGTGAAGGACTAACAAATCCTCGCCTAAAAACAGGTTCTATTGAAATTGTTGTTAACGAACTTATTATAGAAAACAAATCTGCACCTGTTCCTTTTGTTATCGGTGATAAAAATGTCGGTGAAGAGACAAGACTCAAATACCGTTACCTCGAACTTCGTGATCCTGATATGTATGAAGTTTTTCGTCTGCGTTCAAAAGCAGCAATTGCCGCAAGAAATATCCTTGATAAAAATGGATTTTTGGAAGTTGAAACACCGATTTTGACTAAGTCAACACCAGAGGGGGCAAGAGACTATTTGGTACCTTCTCGTGTGCATAACGGTGAATTTTACGCGCTTCCACAGTCACCACAGCTTTTCAAACAGCTTTTAATGGTCGGTGGATTTGACAGATATTTCCAAATCGCAAAATGTTTCCGTGATGAAGATTTAAGAGCAGACCGTCAGCCTGAATTTACACAAATAGATGTTGAAATGAGCTTTTGCAACCAGGAAGATGTTATGAAAATAGCTGAAGATCTGCTTGTTGCAATGTTTGATGCCTGTGGTGTTGCAATCAAACCTCCGTTTAACCGTATTACATATAAAGACGCTATGGAGTTATACGGTTCAGACAAACCGGATTTACGATATGATCTTAAAATGGTAGATGTTATTGATATTTTTGAGAGATGTGACAATGAAATCTTTACAAACATTGCTAAAAAACCACATGTAAACCGCATCAAGGCGCTTAAAGTTCCAGGTGCCGATTTAATCTTTTCAAAACGTGAAATGAAATCTTTTGAAGATTATGTTCGTAAGTTTGGCGCACATGGTCTTGGATACTTCCAAATGAAAGAAGACGGGCTAAAAGGTCCTTTGACTAAGTTTTTCTCAGAAGAAGATATTGCCCTTATTATTGAAAGAACTGAGCTTGAAGTCGGTGATGTTGTCTTCTTTGGTGCAGGCGAGAAAAAAGTTGTTTGGGATTACATGGGAAGATTTAGAAACTTCATCGCTGAGCATGAAAAGATGAATCTTATTGATGAAAATGCTTTTGAATTTGTATGGGTTGTTGACTTTCCGATGTTTGAAGTTGAAGACGGTCGTGTAAAAGCACTGCACCATCCATTTACAATGCCAAAAGATACTGACAAAGATGATGTAGAAGAGATAGAGTCTATCGCTTATGACATTGTTTTGAATGGTACAGAACTTGGTGGCGGTTCTATTCGTATCCACAAAGAAGAAGTGCAAGAAGAGGTCTTTAAACTTCTTGGTATTGCAGAAGAAGAGGCACAGGAAAAATTCGGTTTCTTGCTTGATGCTCTGAAGTTCGGTGCACCTCCACATGGTGGTTTTGCTTTAGGATTTGACAGACTCATTATGCTTTTAACGAAAAAAACAAGCATTCGTGATGTTATAGCATTTCCTAAAACACAAAAAGCATCTTGTCTGTTAACTAAAGCACCGAGTCCTGTTGACAATACACAACTGCGTGACTTACATATACGCCTGCGTGAACAAACTAAGGCATAATATTATGTCACATACAAAAAAACTCTTTCTTATTATCGGAGCTCCAGGCTCTGGTAAAACTACAGATGCCGAACTCATAGCTAAAAATAATGCCAACATAACACACTACTCTACCGGTGATATGCTCCGTGCGGAAGTTGCAAGTGGGAGCCAAAGAGGCAAAGAAATACACAAATATATCTCAAAAGGCGAGATTGTTCCTATTAATATCGTCATAGAGACTATCATCAATGCCATTAAGACATCTCCTACTGATATTATCATAATAGACGGTTACCCAAGAAGTGTTGAGCAGATGCTCGCGCTTGACAAATATCTTCAAGAGCACAAGGACATTGAACTTGTCAGCGTTATAGAAGTCAAAGTGAGCGAAGAAACAGCAAGAAATAGAGTGCTTGGTCGTGCAAGAGGTGAAGATGACAATAATGAAGTGTTTAATAACCGCATGCGTGTATATACAGAACCATTGCAACAAATCAGAGATTTTTATACAAAAAAAGGTATCCTAAAAACAATTTCTGGAGAAGGAAGTATTGAAACAATAGTTTCTGAAATGGAAGAGTTTATTCAATCAAAAATCTAAAGGCCACAAACGTGCAAAAATTTATTTTAAAACTTTTTCCTGAAATTATGATTAAAGGAGCATCTGCAAAGCGTCAGATGGTCGGGCAACTTTATAATAATCTGCTTACAATTCTACAGCGTATCAATCTAGATATACAAGTAAAAAAGTATTCAGATAAAATTGAAGTTTTAACCCCAAAAGATGTTTTACCAGAAGTCAGACAAAAGTTGTTGGATACTCCAGGAATTGAGCAGATACTTGAAGTCCTACAGTTTGATAATATGGACAGTCTTGATAAAATAAAAACAAAAATTCGCCAACTTGTAGCCGACTCTCTTGCTGATAAGACTTTTGTAGTAAGAGTTAAAAGAACAGGGAAACATGACTTCAGCTCTATTGATATAGAAAGAACTGTCGGCGGACATCTCTTGGCAAACTCAAAAGCAAAAAATGTTTCGTTGAAGAATCCTGATGTGATTGTACAGATGGAACTTATTCAAAACCAACTGAACTTTATTTCTGCAAAATACAAAGGGCTCAGCGGTTTTCCCATTGGAACACAGGGCGATATACTCTCACTGATGTCTGGTGGATTTGATTCTACTGTAGCTTCATATCTAACAATGAAGCGAGGAATAAAAACGCATTTTATTTTTTTTAATCTTGGCGGTATGGCACATGAAATCGGTGTAAAACAGGTTGCTCTGTATCTTTGGAATAAATTTGGATCTTCTCACAAAGTGAAATTTATCTCTATTGCTTTTGATAATGTGCTTACAGAAATCTTCAGAGCAACGCCTCCGACTTATATGGGTGTAATGCTCAAGCGACTTATGCTTCAAGCTGCTGAAAAAGTTGCCAATGAAATGGAGATAGATGCCCTTGTAACAGGAGAGAGTGTTGCCCAAGTTTCAAGCCAGACGCTTCGTAATCTTGCACTCATAGACGAAGTCAGCAACAAGCTCATTTTACGTCCATTGGCAACAATGAACAAACCTGACATCATGAACATCGCCAATGAAATCGGCACTCGTCATTTTGCCGAAAGTATGCCTGAGTATTGCGGTGTTATTTCTCAAAACCCAATCACACACGGTTCGCACAAACGTATGGAAAAAGTAGCACAAAAATTCAACTATGATGTACTTGATACGGCAGTACAAAATGCACAGCATTTAAGTATTGATGAAATAGTAGATGATATTACAAATCTGGCTCCTGTCGAAGTCATCAACGATTTGCAAAATGGTGATTTTACAGTTATAGATATTCGTCCCGAAGAAGAGTGTATTGCCCTTACATGTAAGACTCTTAAAATACCTTTTCATAAACTAAAAACAGAGTTTGACAAGCTTCCTCAGGACAAAGAGTATCTTCTGTACTGTGATAAAGGCATAATGAGCCAGCTCCACGCACAGTATTTGCGTGATGCCAAAGGCTATGAAAATATTCGGGTCTATCGACCCAAATCATAGCAGGTGATTAGTCACCTAGTTCTGAGACAATTGCTTTTTCAACATCTGCAATGTCGGCAGTACCGTCTACTCTGATATATTTGATATTTGGATTTTTTGCAGCCTGTGCTTTATAATAGTCAATTAACGGCTCAGTCTGTTCATGGTAGACTTTCAATCTGTCTTTGACAACTTCTTCTTTGTCATCATCACGCTGCACCAAATCCTCACCTGTTTCATCATCCTTACCTTCTACTTTTGGCGGATTGTAAACAACATGATAGGTTCTACCGCTTGCCAAATGCGCACGACGTCCTGACATACGTTTGACTATCTCTTCATCAGGCACATCAATCTCTATCACCGCATCTATTTCAATACCTGCATTGGTTACGGCATCCGCTTGCGGCAGTGTACGAGGAAACCCGTCTAAAAGGTAGCCGTTTTTACAGTCATCCTGAGCAATTCTGTCTTTTACAAGCCCGATGATAATATCATCAGTAACAAGTTGTCCCGCATCCATAGCCGCTTTTGCCATCTTGCCCATTTCTGTACCTGCTTTTATTGCAGCACGAAGCATATCACCCGTAGAAATTTGCGGGATATTATATTTCTTAGTTAAAAATTGCGCCTGTGTACCTTTTCCTGCACCCGGAGCACCTAAAAGAATTATTCTCATTAATTTTCCTCCTCATCTTTAAATCCGAAATCCTCTTCATCTTCACACTCTTGTGCTTTTAATATATCGGAAACAAGCTCTTTTGCCTCTTCCTCTTCCATATCACCGTTTTTAATATCTGCTACAACATCTTCGAGGTCAGATTTAAATTCACGAAGTTCTTCTATCTCTTCTTTAGCATCTTGGGTTGCTTCTTTATTTCCTGCTATTTCTTCAAAAATCTCATCGAGTCTTTCTGTAATATCTGGAATAACACTTTTTGTCAACAATTCTTCTAATTTTTCTATATATGACATTTTCTGTCCTTAATGTATTATTTGTGTAATAATACTATAATTATGTAAAAAAGTGATACTATGAATTTTTATGCAGTAATAATAGGAACAGAGATTCTTAACGGTAGACGAACTGACAAACATTTTGAATTTCTTAAAAATGAACTTGCAAAATACGATCATGAACTTTTTGCATCTTTCATAATCAAAGACGATGTAGAACTAATGAAAAGAACATACACAATGATAAAAGAAGATAAAAATGCTGTCATGTTTTCTTTTGGAGGTATCGGTTCTACACCTGATGATTTGACACGGGAAGTTGCATCAGAAGTTTTTAGAAATTCCAAGCCCGTAACGCATGAAAAATTCAAACAGGACATTATCAAAAAATTTGGTAACGAGGCATATCCCCATCGTATCCACATGGCGGAAATACCGCCAAATGCAGAACTTCTACCAAATCCAGTTAACAATATGTCCGGTTTTGCCTTAGACAAAAAATTCTTTTTTATGCCGGGATTTCCATCTATGTCACATCCTATGACCAGTGAAATAATAAAAAAGCACTTCTCCTCCTCCACAAAGAAATACAGATATACACTCAAAGCAAAAACAAGTGAAAATACTCTTATAAGCCTTATGCAACAACTTCCAAAGAGCATTGAACTCTCATCACTGCCTGTTTTTATAAACGAAAAACCAAATGTAGAGCTCTCACTAAGCGGAGAAAACAATGAAGAAGTGAAAAAATATTTTGACATGTTTCAAGAGGAACTCACGCGTAAACATATACCGTTCACATTAACATAAAAAACTTTCCTGCCGATTTACTTTTATACAAAATCAAGGAATTTTATCATGTTAGTTTGGTTATTGGTACTTTTATTGCTTTTCTCTCTTATATATGTTGCTTATCGTTTGACTCTGACTCCTCATAAAAATGAGTTTAAAGAAAAAGAGGAGCAGCATTACACTTTTAAAATATAAGAGAAAAAAACTATGGCATTAATAATGAACAACCATGTCTTCAAAGGGCATAAAACTTTACTGGGTAATAAATTTGTCACATATAAAGAGCTGAATCTTCCGAGTCGCACAGATGTATACCAATACGCCAAAAACGGTTTTGACTGGGGAAACACCTCAAAAGGTGCTTTGCAACTTGCTTTTGCAATACTCTACCAACTCAGCAATAAAGAAACAGCACAGATGTATGCAAAAGAGTTTTGTGAAGATGTTGTCAAACAGCTTAATTCCCGTGACTGGGTTTTAGAAGCTTCGAACGTTCTTTCATGGATGGACAGGCATTGTACTACGGTCACAGAAATACAAAGACCAAAACCAAAAAGATTAAAACCCGCAAACAGAAAAATAAAAAAAGACAAATCAAATGTTGTCAAAGAAATTTGCAAAGAACTTGACATTACACAAAAACAACTTGCCGAAGTGCTCGAAATACCCGAAGGAACAGTAAGCAGTTGGGCTGTCAAAAATGAAATTCCAAGACTTGGGAAAAAAGCCATAGAATTTTATATACAAAATCAAAAAAATCAAAAAATAGTTGACAGTTACAGAAGTTTTATAGAACTTCTGCAAGCATCATAAAAGGATACATTTGAAACCAAAAGATGAAGTAACAAGAAGTCTGTTAATTGACAAAAGTACATGGGATGAAGCAATGAAATACTCCCGCAGTCGCTATAAAATGAGTTTAAGCAAGGTTGTTGAGTCTTTGTTGCAGGAGTGGCTTATAAAAGAAAAAAGAAAACCTTTAGACAACACAAAGCAAGGAAAGTTTTTTGAATAAACTACCTTGCATATCCTCTGTTTTGAGGTGTGTTTTCATCATAATCAAAAAGAGCCAAAATGCTTTTTTTATTCATTTTTCTTGCAAAATCTATGGCACTGAAACCCTTTGAATCCCTCACATTTTGATCTGCTCCGTTTTCTAAAAGAATTTTGGCAATTTCAACCCTTCCGTAGCATGCCGCACCCATTAAAGCAGTAAAACCGCTTTTTCTTGTTGTATCATTCACATCTTTGCCCTGTTTTATCAGGTACTTTACCAGTTCGATATTATCATAGGTAATTGCCATGTCAAAAATACTGACTCCCTCATCATCAACATCAAAAATATCAGCACCGTTGTCTATCAGCAACAGGATTGTCTCAATAGAACACCCTGCCCGCAGCGAACAAGCAAGAACGGACTCTCCACTTTCATTTCTTTCTAAAATATCAGCACCACTTTTTATATACTTTTTTATTCCTAGATAATCATCATTTTTTAATAATTCAAGCCATCTGTTCAAAATATTCTCTTTTTCTTTTTATTATATACTAAACTTCGTTAGTAGTTTTTAAGTATAATTGCAAATCAAATTAATTAAGTGAGAATTCAATGGAAGTTATTCAAACAGCAGATGCTTTTAAAGCATTGGTAAACAATATTAAAACAAACACACCTGGGTATAAAGATCCTCTGGCCTTTGGTATAGCAAGAGTAGATTTGGGACAGTTAAATGTAGATAAATCTCTTCAGGCAACCTATCCGGTAATTAACTGGGATGAAAATTTCGGCAGTGCCGCAATTTTCATACAGGCACTTGCAGATCAAGGAGTAGAAGTAGACTTTACACAAAATGAAGTAGTCTGTAACATCAATTTACAATTTTTAAAAGATTGTCTGAACGCTTTTACTCCTTACTCGGATGAAGCACATGGAGATGCTCATAAAAATATTCAGGTCGTTTCAGCCCTCTATTCTCAAATCGTAAACAGTGGCAGTCTTGAGGGAGAATTTAAAGTATGTTTTATTTTTGAAGATGCTCCATGTCAAAGTGTTGAGGCAACTTATCTTAAACTATATGCTATCTCTTTGGCAAAAGTAGGACTTCGTGAAATCAATCTTAACGGTGCGTTTGGCGCATTGCCAAATGTTGCATGGTCAAATGGTCAGCCTATAGAGCTTGACTATTTAAGAGAGTTTGAAATAGAATTGAAACTTGCAAATGAGTATCCACACATTGATTTTGTAGACAAATTTCCAAGATTTTTACAGCACATCATTCCTGCTGACAACACACGCATACTTGACACTTCAAAAGTTCGTTTTGGTGCACAGCTTGCAGCTGGAACAACAGTAATGCCTGGTGCTTCATACATCAACTTTAATGCGGGAACAACTGGTGTGAGTATGGTTGAGGGTCGCATCTCTTCATCTGCAATTGTTGGTGACGGCTCTGATATTGGTGGTGGAGCTTCCATTCTTGGTGTACTCAGCGGTACAGACGGCAACCCAATTTCTATAGGTAAGAACTGTCTTTTGGGAGCAAACTCTGTATGTGGAATTCCTTTGGGTGACGGTTGTATCATTGATGCAGGGTTGGCTATTCTTGAGGGAACAAAAATAGGTATTTATTCGGCTGAACTTGAAAAAATCAAAGAAGTAAACAAAGGCATTACAATAGAAGGTGAAATTTTTAAAGCAAAACAACTCTCTTTCTTTAACGGTCTTCACTTCAGACAGAACTCTTTAACTGGTAAAATTACAGCGTCACGCTCCACTCGAGAGATTAAACTCAACGCCGATTTACACTAAATTTAAAATTAAATATTGAAGATTTACTCTTCAATATTTATCATAACTGCTTTACAATAGAAAATCGCACAATAATTATACATTTAAATTTTATGTTATAATTATGAAATATGAGGAGGCATTTATGAATATCTCAAATAATATTACATCCATTCAGGCAAATACGACCTTACTAAATGTCAGTGCAAATAATATTGCAAATGTAAATACAGACGGATTTATTCCAAAAGATACAAGAATTACAAATGATGCAAACTCTGTGCGTGCAACAATCACAGAAGCTGATGACAATGGCTCATCAAGAAGCCAGACAGACCTGGCAAAAGAGATACCCGATCAAATCATTGCACAGGATGCGACTGCCGTCAATGTAACTGCTATAAAAACGCAGGACGAAATGATGGGAACGCTTTTGGATATAAAAACATAATCAGCGGGTCACAATATTCATACTTTTTAAATTTTTTAAAAAAGAGGCACTCTCATCAAAATCAGATAGGTTATTTCCCATTTCAAGAGTGCTGAAAACCGTTTTTCCAATAATAAATCTGCCTTGGACTCCATTATGCAGAGTTTTTATACCCCAAACATTTTGAAAAATAATTATTTTATCATTTTTAGTGCCAACATAGAGCGCTATATGTCCTTTTTTATATAAAAGTGTTTCAAAAGGAACGCCATATTTTTTAATTGTTTCAACCTTTTTCTCATCAGACATATTTTCTAAAGATATGACCTTGCCAATTTTACTTTGCTGATAGGAGTTTCTCGGAAGCCAGATGCCAAACGGTGCGAAAAAATCTCTGAGTGTGGAAGAACAGTCTCTTTGGTTGTATATTCCGCCCCAACCATAGTTTACATGTAAGAGTTGCTCCATAATAAGATTGATGTTTTTTGCATTGAATTTTAATATTCCATGATGTGCAATTTTTTTATTGAGTGAAGTATTTACACAATAGGGTTCTTTCAATTTATAATCTGCTACAGTTATAATATGAAACTCTTTGTCATTTTGGTTGATGAGTGGGAACATTGTACCTAAAGTGGATTTAAATAAAAAATCTTTTTCTGGCGTATACAAAGGTTCATTGTCTTTTAAGATAAATACCTGCTCTGCCTTTTGCCATCTATCTGTGCACTTTTTGTCTACATAAACAATGTCACGTGATTTTACCCATCCATATGCAAAACTCGATTTGACAAACACCCACTCTTTATCTTTTGAATAATGTGAAACAAAAATCGGTTTATTTGCGGCAACAGTAGAGTTTTGCATATAATCAAATGGAAAACCCTCCCCTGCTTTACCTGGATCTCTCAGTACAGGCCGACTTGTGGGAAAAGCTCGTATATCAAGCTTTTTTAGTGTTATCGCCCGTTTATTGAGAGTTGCATAAGATACAAAATTTGAATTTTCTTTGATTGCATTAAAAAACTGTTCATCAAGTGGTTGTAGATTTTCTCCATAGCTGTTTGTAGCATCAAATGTTTTATATGCCCACATTGCATTTTCTAACGGAATATCCATCTTCTCAATATTCCATGGCTGAAAATACATTATGGTAAATTTTTCTAATGACGAAATATAGCCCTTGTTTATAGTACGCGTATAGGATGAAACATCCTGAGAGATTTCGCTAAGACCTTTTACAGACTGTGCTTTATTCATTTTTTGATAAGAAACAGTCTGTGATGTTTTTTGCGAGCATCCACTCATCAAAACAAGTGCTAAAAATAGATACAGATACTTCAAAAAAATCCTTTAATCTACATCACCAAATCGACTGACAACCCTGCCGACTACTTCAACCTGACTTGCATCAAGTGTTTGTGTATTATAGACAGAATTGTCAGAGATTATATCAAGTTTTCCGTCAATTCTCTTTTGTACACGTTTTATAAAAAGCCCTGCTTCGGTTCTTATGGTAAAAATACCACCGCGATTGATATCTGTCTTGCTTCTGTTAATAAATACAATATCATTATAACTAAAAGTAGGTTCCATGGAGTCACCCGAAACATTAATAGCTTCTATGTTTTGCAGCTCTTTCTCTCCACCGAGCATAAAAACAAACTGCTCAGGAATTTCAAGCTCTTCTACCTCTTCACACTCTATATCACTTCCTCCGCCTGCACTGGCATTGATATCGGAAAAGTATTTGACCATATAAAATTTATTTGTTGCTTCTACAAGGCTCTCTGGAGACTGTCCATACAGCAGCCAGTTTATAGAGATACTTCTTTTTGCACAAAAATCCAATAATTCGTTAAATGGAATTTTGTTACGTTTTTTCATTGTTGCAAAATTCATCTGCGAAATACCCAATACCGCAGCAACATCTTTGTCAAAAACTTTTTTCGGAGCAACTTCATCAGAGATAATGCTTTTAATCTCTTCCACTATATCTAAGAAACTATTCATTTTGAACCCTTTTTGTATTGATTTGCAATAGTATAGTCTAAAAATTCAAGAATGTCAAAAAATATTTTGCAATTTGCAATATTTTTTATAATTTTTCTGAATTGTTGTAATATTACTACATATTTATATAAAGGATGAAACATGTCATTACTTATTAAAAATGCAGAGAGTTTGTTTGAAAAGTTTGAAAAACATTTAGAAAAGTGGGCAGAAAAATTATTTTAGGATTTGAGATCTTTGTCTTTTTCACGTTCTTGCGATTTTGTTTTGTGATAGCCGGCAAATATAAAAACCATAAATAGGACAAACAAAAGTGTCATGACTGTATCAACGAAACTGTTCACTGTTTACTCCTCGCTAAATGTAGAATAATTTTGACGGATTGCATCATAGAGAATTATTCCTGTACTGATAGCAAGATTAAGACTGCGTCCCTCTTTTGTCATAGGAATAGTTATGTTTTGAGATTTATACTTATTTAAAATTTCTTCGGGTATTCCTTTTGTTTCACTGCCAAAAAATATATAATCACCTTCTTTGAATTTGGCATCAAAATAGGGTCTGTCTGTTTTTGTTGTAGCAAAATAGGCATTATCAGTTATATCATTACATGTAAAGAATTCATCAATACTTTCCCATACTTTCAAATCAAGTTTATCCCAATAATCAAGTCCTGCACGACGGACAGCTTTTTCATCTATATCAAAACCTATAGGTTTAATTAGGTGCAGCGAAGCACCTGCATTGACACACAGTCTGCCAATTGCTCCGGTATTGTTAGGAATTTGCGGATGTACCAAAACTATATTAAAAGACATTAAAAGATTACCGTTCTGTTTGCATAGGTAAATATTCTGTCTTCAAGGGCAAGTTTCAGCGCTCGAGAAAGTACGACTTTTTCAACATCTCTGCCCGCACGCTGCATATCTTTCCAACTGTAGGCATGCGTTACATGTATAGTTTCTTGAGCGATAATAGGGCCTTCATCAAGATTGTTATTCACAAAATGCGCTGTCGCTCCAATAATTTTCACACCTCTGTCATATGCCTGTTTATAGGGATTTGCACCTATAAATGCAGGTAAAAACGAATGGTGTATGTTTATGATTTTATTTTCAAATGTTTCAACAAATCTCGGCGTCAAAATTCGCATATATTTTGCCAGAACTATAAAATCAACTTCTTTATAGCTTTGGATAGCCTCAATAATTTGACTTTCATGTTCCTGACGCTCCAAACCCTGATGAGAAATCGTGATATAAGGAATATCAAACTTTTCTACAAATGATGCCAAATTATCATAATTAGAAATAACTGCAACAATATTCGCCTCAAGTTCACCCGCTTCATGACGAATAAGAATATCGCCGAGTGCATGAATCTCTTTTGTTGCCATAATTATGATGTTTTTTTTCTCAGGTTTTACAATTTTTATACCGGACTGCTCAGGCAATACTTCACGTAAAGCTTCAAACAATTCTGTGTTATCAACATTCCCGTCAACAACACTGCGCATAAAAAATTTATTGCTTTCTTTGTCAACAAACTCACTGTTGGACAGAATATTCAGATCATAATTATAAAATATACTTGAAACTTTGTGGACAAGTCCTTTTTCATCATTTGCATCTATTAACACTCTATATTGACTCATCTACAAATTTCCCTTTTCCAATTTTTCAACACGGGCGTCTATTGTTGCCAAAGTATATTCCAAAAAGTTAAGTGTCATATCTACTTTGGCTTCAATATTTGCATTATTTGGTGCCTGAAAACCTTCAAAAAGAACCAAAAGTCTCTCTCTTATGGAGTTCAAATAGATTAATTCACTCTCCATAGATGTATGCGCATCATCTTTTTGTTGCGGGCGTTCTTCTGTTTCTTCAGCAAAAGTCTCCTGTTGCACTTCTTTTACACTCTCTTGCGGCAGTTCATCTTCCATTTCAGCCAGCGTTGACAATATGACATCTTTTAGTTCCATGCTTTTAATAACCACCTTTCAAACTCTTTGAACTCAACTTCAGAATCCATTTTTAAAAAATACTCTTTCATTTGAACATTTACATGTAAAAACTTTTTTCTCATACCGGAGAGTCTTCTTATAGCAATTTTGGCATCACTGTTATTTGGATCTTTTTTCAAGACTTCTTTATAAATTTCCAATGCCTCTTCTTTTAAACCTTGCAGTTCATAAATATTTGCCAAAGTCAGAGTCTGCATATGAAATCAGCCTACTTTTCTATGTAGTTTGCAATAATTGAACCAATTTCACTTGTTGAACAGACTTCTTTTGCATCAAACTGAGCCAAGTCACCGGTTCTGTACCCTTCACTCAAGGTTTTTTTGATGGCATTGTCAATCTTATCGGCTGCTTCTTCTTCTTTGAGCGCATATCGAAGCATCATTGATGCCGAAGAAATAGTTGCTATAGGGTTTGCTATTCCCTGCCCTGCAATATCAGGTGCCGAACCGTGAATAGGCTCATATACACCGATTTTGGCACCGATTGAAGCAGATGGCAACAGTCCTATAGAACCTGAGAGCATACTTGCCTCATCGCTTAATATATCACCAAAGATATTTCCTGTAAGCATGACATCAAACTGTTTCGGATCACGAATAAGCTGCATTGCCGCATTATCTACATACATATGAGAAAGTTCTACTTCAGGATACTCAACAGCCACTTCTTCAACAGTTTCTCTCCACAGCTGAGAAACATCCAGAACATTGGCTTTGTCAATTGAGCATACACGCTTAGAACGGGTCATGGCAATTTTGAATGCCTGATGCGCTATACGGACTATCTCATCGCGTGTATAGACCATTGTATTCCAGCCTTTGTGTTCATCTCGTCCCTTAGGTTCACCAAAATAGATACCGCCGATAAGCTCACGAACTACCATTAAGTCAACACCGCGGACTACCTCCGGTTTCAATGAAGAAGCATTTACAAGTTCATCATACACAACCGCCGGACGTAAATTGGCATACACACCAAGCTCCTTTCTAAAACGCAAAAGACCGCTTTCGGGACGCTTTTCACGAGGCAGATTGTCCCATTTTTCACCGCCGATAGCACCAAAAAGTACAGCATCAGAATTCAATGCTCCGGAAATTGTCTCTTGAGGAAGCGGATCACCTGTAATATCATACGCGCAGCCACCCATTAATAAATCTTCATATTTCAGAATAAAGCCACTGTATGATGCAACTGCATCCAACACTTTTACAGCCTCGTCAATAATTTCAGGACCAATTCCATCACCTTTTATAAGTGCTATTTTATATGATTTCATCTATTTTTTTCCTTCTACTTCATTTTTTGCAAAGTTCATCAAACCACCTGCGTCTATCAATTCCTGCATGAAAGCAGGAATCGGAGTAAATTTATATGTTTTATCTGTACTTTTATTTGTAATTGTGCCTGCATTCATATCAATGCTGATTGCATCACCCTCTTGAATCTCATCTGCTTCTTTAAGTTCAAATATAGGCAGACCCATATTAAATGCATTTCTGTAAAAAATTCTGGCAAATGTAGGCGCAATGATTGCAGCTACACCGGCAGCTTTCAATGCAATAGGAGCGTGTTCACGTGAACTTCCGCAACCAAAATTCTCGCCTGCGACGATAACATCACCCGGAGTCATTTTGTTTACAAATTCCGGATCAGAGTCTTCCATTACATGTTTTGCAAGTTCTTCCGGTACTGAAGTATTTAAATATCTTGCAGCAATAATCAAATCGGTATCTATATCTTTTCCAAATTTCCAAACTTTTCCATCTATGTTTGCTTTTTGCATCTAAAATCCTATTGTTTTTACTAAATAATTTTGCGATTATATCTAAAATGTTATATGAAGTTAATTAAAAAATGATTTTACAAATAAACCGTATTAATATTAACAAATATCAATACAGTTTCATAAGATTACTATCGCTTGAGGTTATTTGTAGTTTGAAGCATCTCATCACTGGTGGTAATGATTTTAGAGTTTGCATCATAGGCACGCTGTCCTGTAATTAAATCTGTAAGTTCAACTACCAACTCAACATTACTGAGTTCCACAAACCCCTGTCTTAACGTTCCCAACCCGTCAATACCGGGAATCCCTTCAACAGGCTGACCCGAACTGTCAGTTTCAAGATAAAGATTATCACCCATTGCATGCAAACCGGCCGGATTTATAAAATTGGTTGTTTGAATCTGTCCTATCTGTGTTGCCTGTGTCTGTCCCGGCTGAATCACTGTCACTGTTCCGTCTGTACCGATATTAATATTTGTCGCATCAGGCGGAATAACAATCTGTGGTACCAATGTGTATCCGTCACTGTTGACAATCGTTCCGTTTTGATCTATTTTAAAAGCACCGTTTTTAGAATAAACCTGTGTCCCGTCAGGCAGTTCCATTTTAAAAAAGCCTCTGCCCGTAATAGCCAAATCCAGATTATTATCCGTCTGTTTTAAAGAACCTTCGGAAAATATTTTATTTATTGCTGTAGGACGAGCGCCCAAACCAACTTCTATACCTGTAGGACTTTTTGTTGTATCACTTGTAGATGTTCCGGCATATTCCATTACATGATACATCAAGTCAGCAAATTCTGCACGAGATTTCTTAAATCCTATAGTATTTACATTGGCAATGTTATTCGCTGTCGTATCAATTTGTGTCTGCATCCCCAACATTCCTGTTGAAGCTGTATAGAGTGATTGCATCATAGTAGTATTATTCCTTTATTTTAAGCTTTTTTCGCAAGTTTTTCTATTGCGTCTCTGTTCATATCATTCATTTGTGCATCCATTACCTTTTGATACATTCCTACAAGTCTGTTCGTTTCAATAAGCTGTGTCATCATTTTTACTGCATTCACATTGCTTTTTTCCACAAAACCCTGTCTGACTGCACCACTTTGTTCAATGCTTGTTAAAGAGTCTGTATCCGGAAGTCTGTAAAGGTTGTCACCCTCTTTGATAAGATCTTTGAGATTGTCAGGCTGAGCAATAAATAATTTTTTATTTTCCACTAGAGAGAGACTGTTTGGAACATTTGTAAAAATCTGCCCGTTTTTGTCTACTTCTATAACACTGTCCATTGTCGCAAAACTGATTCCCTCTTTTGACTTTTGATAATCACTCGGAAGTACCTCGTACCCCTGTTTGGTAACAAGCTTTCCTTCATCATTGAGGGTAAAAGCACCGTCGCGGGTAAGGCGTATGCCCTCGGGTGTTTTCACTGCAAAAAACAATCCTTCTTGAGAGAGTGCAAAATCCAAAGAGTTTGAACTTTTTTGCATATTTCCAACAGAGTAGTCAGTATAAGAGTCTACTATCTGTGGTGCCCGTGTCATTGTTCTGTTTAAAAAAGCTGCACTCTCTTTGGAATTGTCACTGTTTGGAAGTTCATCCCTTGCCTCTTTATACAGCCGCATAAAATCACCGACGATAAGCTGATCTTCTTTAAAACCGTTTGTATTCACATTTGCCAAATTATTTGCAATGGTATCAAGTCTGTTAAACTGCGTTACCATCCCGGCAGCAGAACTGTAATAACCTGTTTGCATTTATTGCCCCTGTATTAGTTTACATGTAATAAGCAATGTCCGTTCCAACAAAATTTTATTCGAAAAAAAGCATCTGTTAAGAATATTTCGGTATAATCCACCTTTTAAAAACCTTAACTCAATTGGAGCACCCTCCCATATGACAGCAAAAGAACTCAACAAAGCTTTAGAGACCTTTTTTGAAGAACACAAGTCCAAAGATTGTGTCACTTATGAATCTTTAATCGAATTTTTTGACAAACAGCCTACAGCTGCTCAGGCAAAAAATATTTATAAACTTCTCCAAAAACATAAAAAATGTATCTATACCTCCAGCGAACATGCTAAAAAATTAAATGATCAAGAAGCAGAAGCACGCAGAAGTGCCCAGCGAAAAATGCTCGAAGACAATGAAACAGATAAATTTGATATTTTAAAAGAGCATGAACTTCTTGAATGGTCCCGTTCAGATTCTCCTGTTCGTATGTATCTTCGCGAAATGGGACAGATTCCACTTCTTACAAAAGAAGAAGAGATTGAAATTTCTAAAAAGATAGAAGCCGGAGAAAGCATTATTATAGATGCCATCTGTTCTGTACCCTATCTGATAGATTTCATTCTAGACTATAAAGAACCTCTTATCAATCGAGAAAGACGCGTCAAAGAACTCTTTAAAAGTTTTGAAGACGAAAAAGATGACGGAGATGATGAGACAGATGATGACTCGGCAGAAAAAACACTCTCTGTAAAAGACAAAAGCAGAGTTGAAAAAGTATCTACAAGTTTCAAAGCTTTGGAAAAAGCGAAAAAAGACTGGGTAAAAGCCACAGAAAAAGCACCTGAAAATCTTGACGGGGAGCTTACTGAAGAAATTGTACACTACTATTTGACTGTAACATACAAAAAATCTGTACTCAAAGAGAAACTTCTTGACCTCGGACCTACTTCAAAACTTATAAATGAACTGGTAAAAGCGATGGAGACGACCCTCAAGAGTGACGAAGGGTATGACAAAGAGCTGAAACGTTTAGAGTACAAACTGCCTCTTTTCAATGCAACATTAAAAGCAAATCATAAAATTTTAGTGGAAAAGATTCAGGATCTGACAAAAGAAGACATTGCCAACATGGTTCCTGAAGCTACGATGGTTTCAACATATATGGAAATTAAAAAACTTGTTCAAACTAAAGAGGCTTCCAAAAACAGCTTTGATATGGAACCGGAAAAACTTGCTGATATTTTAGAACAGATAAAACGCGGTAAAAATATTTCGGAAATTTCCAAAACAAAAATGGCAAAATCGAATTTACGTCTTGTAGTCTCCATTGCCAAGCGTTATACAAACCGTGGTTTGCCGTTCCTTGACCTTATCCAGGAAGGAAATATCGGACTTATGAAAGCAGTTGACAAATTTGAATATCAAAAAGGATACAAATTTTCAACCTATGCAACATGGTGGATTCGTCAGGCTATTTCTCGTGCCATAGCAGATCAGGCCAGAACTATACGTATTCCGATTCATATGATCGAGACGATTAACCGTATCAATAAAATTATGCGTAAACACCTACAGGAAAACGGAAAAGAGCCGGATGTTGATACAATTGCAAAAGAAGTTGGTCTTTCTGTTGAAAAGGTCAAAAACGTTATTAAAATTACAAAAGAGCCTATATCACTTGAAGCACCGATAGGAAGCGAAGATGATGGTCGATTTGGTGACTTTATAGAAGACAAGGCATCCCTTTCTCCTTCTGATGCCATCTTAAAAGATGATTTGAGAATTCAGATTGAACAGGTTCTTGAGCAGTTGAATGAAAGAGAAAAAGCCGTTATCAAACTCCGATTCGGAATTATGGATGATGAAAGTGACAGGACACTTGAAGAGATTGGTAAAGAACTCAGTGTAACCCGTGAGCGTGTTCGTCAGATTGAATCAAGTGCCATCAAAAAACTTAAACATCCTAAAGTTGGACGAAAACTAAAAAACTATATTGAAGAATAATGATGAATATGACATTAGAACAAAAATGGATAGAAAACGATTATAATCCATTCATTTTATTTCATTCTAATGGAAAAATAATTTCTCTCAATACAGAAGCTCAGTTTCTACTGGGTTCTGTCCAGCCCAGTGAACTTTTTAACCTTGCCCAAACCTATGCCAACATAACTTTTGGTTTTAAAACAACCTTTTTAGAACTGGAATACGGCAGATATAAATTTTTTGCCATTACTGTCGGCTATGAAGACGAAGAGTGCATAGGTATCAAACTCTACCAGGCACCAACCTACAAAATAAATACAAAAAAACCTGATGGTGAACTCACAAATATATTTACAATTACAGATTTATGTATTGCTTCAAATTCCATCAGTTCGGAAATAAATTTTATTAAAAACTATGACCCGACTATTCCTGATGTTGTTGTCAATGCCAATAATTTAATCAAGTTGTTAAATTTCATATATAAAGCATCCCAAAAAAGCAGAGTCATTGAAACAAAAATTTCCTATATTGTTGGAGAATATATCAAGTTTCATGACAAAAAATATGGTCTTTTTTCTATCTCTGTTATAGCGGACAATATTGACAAAGAAGTGTTGCCAGACATCAAAATGCTCGCTGACAAATATGATTTTTATGTAGAAATTACTAAAAAATCAATATCCATACATCTTCCAATCATAACACATTAAGGGCGCTTCTACGCCCTTAAGCTAAAACTTCTTTAGAGGCAAAAGCACCGGTTACAATTCCGATTAAAAGAGACGGAAGGTAATATGCCAGTTCCAGTACTTCATTGTTTTTCAAAGCTATAAATCCTAATATAAGCACTATATAGGGTACAATCCGTACAATGGAAACACTGCCTCTGAAGCCGTGTTTTGCATTTTTTAGACTTAAAGTCTTTATTTTTGCTTTTTCTTCTTTGACAATCTGTTTTAAATCAAGTTCTTCTGCCGGTGTATTATTTATACTGTCATCTTCGTAAAGTCCATGCGGATCATCTATTGTGTCAAGCAGGTCACGTTCTTCTTCATATTCTTTAGTATCAATTTTATTATGAATCATTTTTCTGTAAGAATATGAGGAACCGAGTATAATTAGAAAAGCACTTAAGAATGCAATTTCAATATTTAAAAATATTTTTTGAGAATAAAAATATGTGATAAAAATCAGAATCTGTACCACAAAAAAAATACTAATAGTTTTTTTCACCGTAATCCTCATCCTCATCATCTTCAAGTTGTTTTTTTATTGCATACCTGTCTTCTTTTGCCAGTTTTTCAAATTCTTTGTACTGTTTTGAGTATGCTTTATAAATATTTAATATTGCTGCTGCAACTCCAATGAAAACACCTACCCAAAAAAGCCACGCGATATCTGTCCATCTTTTTAACAGCCAGCCAATACCGACACCCAACAGTACCGCCACAACCATAGATATGCCTAAAGAGAGACTGTCAGCTGCCTCTACAATAGGTTTTATTCTTGGTTTGCGTTGCCCCAGGGCATTCTCTCTAGCTTTGCTGTTCACCTTATCTTGCGTGTCATCAGACATTTGTTATCTCCTTAAAGACTGCATCACTCGCCTGTATGGTATTTTCTATCATTTCATCTGTAATTGCAGTGGAAATAAATCCGGTTTCATATAAAGAACAGGCAAAATAGTAACCTCTCTCAAGCATTCCTGTATGAAACTTTGCAAAAAGTTCTGCATCACTCTTTGTAGCATCACTAAAGTTTTTTACAGGTTTGTCATTAAAGAAAAAACCAAACATTGAGCCTCTTGTATCTACCTGCATAGGTATATTGTACTTTGCAGCGGCACTTTGCATACCTTCAACCAGTCTTTTGGCTCTTTCGTTTAAAACATCAATCACTCTTGCATTTTTTTTGAGTTTCATAAGTGCTGTATATCCTGCTGCCATCGCTACAGGATTTCCGCTTAGTGTTCCTGCCTGATAAACCGGACCTTCAGGTGATAGCATTGCCATTATCTCTGCGCGTGCACCAAAAGCACCTACCGGCATACCACCGCCTATCACCTTGCCAAGTGTCACTATGTCAGGTTTCACACCTGTGATGGACTCAGCGCCATGAACAGTTGCACGGAATCCGCTCATCACTTCATCAAACAAAAGCAGGGTACCGTGTTCGTCACAAAGTTTTCTCAGTTCATGTAAAAATTCTTTTTCAGCCGGAACAAGTCCCATATTTCCGGCTATTGGTTCTATAATCACACAGGCAATATTATCCGAATCTGCAAAACATTTTTTGACACTTTCTATATTGTTATATTCAGCCAAAAGCGTATGTTTTGTAAAATCAGCCGGAACGCCTGGGCTTGATGGATTTCCAAATGTTGCCGCACCGCTTCCCGCTTCAACCAAAAGAGCATCACTATGTCCGTGATAACATCCGGTAAATTTTACTATATCATCACGCCCTGTAAAACCACGTGCCAGACGAATAGCACTCATAACAGCTTCTGTTCCGCTGCTTACAAAACGTACTTTGTCGATGGAATCAAAAAAACTGACAACAAGTTTTGCGAGTTCTGTCTCTGCCAATGTCGGTGCGCCAAAGCTCAGCCCATGCTTTACAGCATCTATCACAGCCGCTTCTATAGCTTCATCACGATGACCAAAAAGTAAAGGCCCCCAACTCTGCACATAATCAACATACTTGTTACCATCTACATCTTTTAAGTAAGCACCTTGCCCCTCAGTGATAAAAATAGGTGTTGTTCCAACACTTTTAAATGCTCTTACCGGTGAATCAACCCCACCCGGGATTAAACGCTGTGCCTCTTCAAATGCTTTTTGTGATGCCTCTGTATTCATTTGCAACCTTGTATCTCTATTTTTTTATAATTATATCTAAGTATTGCTAAACGACAGCAATCCTATTAATATTGATTTGATATAATCTCACAAATTAAATAATGGATTATTTTTGAACAGATCTTCTTTTGCCTTTTTCGTTGCTTTACTGATACATCTGCTTCTGTTTTTGCTTTTGTGGATACTGTGGACCTTAACACCCGATATGGATAAAAAAGCAGTTCCCAAAGAAAAAAGAATTAAGATATCTCTCAAAGAGATGCCTAAAAAGCATAAAAAGTCTGGACTTACAAAGCAAAAAGTCAAACCTACTCCTGTTGCTCCGCCAATGCCAAAAGGCTCGCAACTGAAAAAAATAGTAAAACCCAAAACTGTAAAGTATGAACCAAAGAAAACACCCAGAAAACCAAAATTAAACAAGCCGAAAAAAACAAAAAAAATCATTAAAAAAACAGTGAAACAGCCAAAGGTCAAACCTCTTCCGACAAAAAAATCCTATATTCCTGTAAAAAAAAAGACCATACAAAAAGAAAAGAAAAAACCAAAGAAAAAACAAAACAAACTCTCTTGGCTTTATGAAGACAAATCTGCCCAGGAAGCAAAAAGTGTCAAGAAAAGAACAACACACAACAACAGCAATATTTCCCAAAACATTAAAAAACTCTACGGTGATGAATTTGGGAAACTCACCCCCGGACAACAGCAGTATATATTAGATAACCAGGAGATTATGCGCCGCATCACCCAACAGGTCCTTAATCGCGTTGCACGAGTCAATATCCCGCGGGATTTGAATGTAAACAGAAGCAATGTAATAGAATTTTATCTGCATCCAAACGGAGATATGACAGGTTTTCGTTTTCTATCAAAAAGTGGCTACTATATTCTTGATGATACAACAAAAGAGACTATAGAGTATGCCTACAGCAGGTATCCTAGACCAAAAGAGACAACACTTATCCGTTATAATGTTTTTTATAATCTGGCAAGATATTAGGCTTTTTGTGTCTGAAGCAGTTGTAAGGCGCCTTTATATATAGGCTCATCAATAAACCCGTACTCTTCATCTACAAAGCCTGTAATACCTTCAGCACGATGCATCTCAAAAAGTTTCACAATGATTTTTGCCCTTTTTAACTCCTCCTCTGTATCTACAAATATTTTATGTACAAGTTTCACCTGCCCTGGTGAAATACAGGCTTTTGCATCATATCCCATCTCTTTTTCAAGCAACAACCATTGTTCAAAAGTTTGTAAATCTTCAAATTCCTGAAATACAAAGGAGACAGGTTTTACTTTCATAGCTTTGGCTGTAATTAAAAAATGCGCAAGCATATATTTCATAGTCGGATTTTGCAGAGTAATTAAACTCTGTGAAAGCCCCATATCGGCAAACAAATCCAAAATCCCAAGATAAAATACACTTACACGTTTGTTTATAGCAAAAGTTACTAAATTGTGCCATGCCTCTGCTGTCTCTATGGAAAGATGCAAATCTATTTCGTCATGCAAAAGAGCCAGTACATTTATTACTTCCTCTTTGTTTTTAATTTTTGGCACACGAATGGCATCAGGCATAAACTGGTTCAGATATGTAATCTCATCATAGCCACCCTCGTCCAAAGCATTAACCCGTACAACCAGTTTTTTGTCACTCTTTTTCAGTTTAGAGAGAAAAATTGCCGCTAAAACAAGGGCAAAAGGCTTCTCTTCTTTACTGACTCCGTCTTCTAAATTCAACATAATACATTCTGCCTCAAGCCTCTGTATTTTAGAAAGATGTTTGATATTGTTACAAGAGAGCATCAACACTGATTTGAAACTGTTTTTTTTGTTAATGTGGCGAAATGTTGGTACAGCCAAAGCATCAAGTGCAGCCAAATCTCTGTTTTTATAAGCTTCTTCTATTTTACTTAACATCTTTTTTCTTTTTATCGTTTTTGTGCAGATAGAGATAGAGTGCCTGAATTTCTTCTGTCGTTAAAAAATATCTCGGCATACCTCTTTTCCTTTGGTTCAAAACTCTATAGAAGTTATTGAATTCAATGTTGTTAATTCTTGGACCGACAAAACTTTTTTTCTTTTTTTTATGCACATAATTTGCTATGACTTTCCCCTCACCATTTTCTCCGTGACAATTTTGACAACCTATGCCTCTTGGATTTTTATAAAGCTGTGAAGCATATTCCATCGGTGTTATAAAAGTAGCTGACGAAAAAAGGAGTATTGGTAAAGATATAAAAAAGATATATTTCATTATTAGCCTAATATTATTTTAAAAGAGTATAATATCAAAAAATTTATTTAAGAGGTTTAAATGCAGATTCTTGATGGAAAAGCACTTGCAAAAAAAATTGAAGAAAATGTGGCAGATGAAGTTGCCAAATTAAAAGCACAAACAAATAGAACTCCAGGACTTGCCGTAATACTTGTAGGACAAGACCCTGCTAGTCAAGCCTATGTCAGCATGAAGAAAAAAGCCTGTGACAGAGTCGGTTTTTACTCAGTCAGTCATGAAATGCCTGAAGACATTTCTCAAGATGCGATAGAAAATACCATCAAGATGATGAATCAAAACCCGAATATTGACGGCATACTTGTTCAGTTACCTCTGCCTCCACAAATTGACACAACAAAAATTCTTGAACTTGTTGATCCTGCAAAAGATGTTGACGGTTTTCATCCTTACAATGTAGGTCGTCTTGTAACGAATCTTGATGGATTTGTACCCTGCACGCCACTTGGTGTAATGGAACTTTTAAAAGAGTACAACATAGATGTAAAAGGAAAAAACTGCTGTGTTGTCGGTGCTTCAAACATTGTCGGAAAACCTATGGCTGCACTTCTACTTAATGCAAATGCCACTGTTGAGGTTTGCCATATATTTACAGATGATTTGAAAAAGCATACATTAAATGCGGACATCATACTTGTCGGTGTCGGTGTAATAAATCTTATAAAAGAAGATATGGTTAAAGATGGTGCAATTATCATCGACATAGGTATCAACAGAGCGGACAACGGCAAACTTGTCGGTGATGTGGATTTTGAAAATGTCAGTCAGAAATGCTCTTATATTACGCCTGTTCCCGGTGGTGTAGGACCGATGACTATTGCAATGCTTTTAAGCAATACGCTTAAAGCTGCAAAACTCAATGCACAGCAAAAAGATTAACTCAATGAAAAAAATCTTACACAAAGCATACAAATGGTCAAACTCCTGGACAGGGACTATCGTCATTGTTCTTTTCACCATCTTTTTTGTTGCCCAAGCTTTTCGTATTCCAAGCGGTAGCATGAAAGACTCTCTTTTAATCGGAGACCACCTTTTTGCCAAAAAATTTGCATATGGTATTCCTATGCCCTACATTCCGTTTTTGGAAATTCCCATTATTCCATGGAGCAAAGAGCTGAAAATTGTCGATGGAGACACTCCAAAACACGGTGATATTGTTATTTTCAGATATCCTGGAAACATTAAACAGCATTTTGTAAAACGCTGTGTCGCTCTTCCCGGAGACGAACTCTTTGTTGCTGACAAAAACCTGTTTCTTCACTTTAAAGAGGGTGACGAATGGATTAAAAAGAATTATAAAGATTATGAAATAGCAATTTTTGACGGCAAACTGTGGGTAAAAAACCCTTATATGAAAAAACATCCCGGTATTCATCATGACCCGAAAATCGTAAATAACGGGCGTTTTCCGATACAGATTTTTTATGTAAACCCGCTCAAAGTCGAAAAAGACCATTATTTTATGATGGGTGACAACCGTGACCACTCCAATGACAGCCGTTTTTGGGGAAGTGTTCCTTATGAAAATATTGAAGGAACACCTTGGTTTATCTATTTTTCGATTGACAAAGATTATACAATTCGATGGGACAGAATAGGAAAAACACCTGCTGATTTGGAAAAACCGGAGCACTTGAAAAAAGCAATACAAGAAAGAGAAAAAGAAGACAAAGAATATTATGGACTCACTTGATTTATTAAAAATAGCAGCTGCCGTTTTAGCACTCGCTATTGCAATTATCGGACACGAGATTATGCATGGCTGGGTTGCTTACATGTACGGTGACATGACAGCCAAAAATGCAGGGCGCTTAACTATAAACCCTGTCTCACATATAGACTTGGTAGGAACTATCATTGTTCCCGCAACTATGTACTTCCTCCCTATGCTTCTTGGCTCAGACGGTGGAATACTCTTTGGCTGGGCAAAACCTGTTCCAATCAATACCTTTACAGTCATCAGCAGAGGCGGCTATAATGCCGCCATGCAGGTGGATTTAGCAGGCATCGTCTATAATTTTACTATGGGTGCAGTTGCGGCAATTACTCTGACGGCTATGAGTACACCGACAACTGCCGACTCTCTGTTTTACATATTTTTCTATATATTTATATACCAACTGCTTATCATCAATATAGTTTTAGGCGTATTTAACCTGCTTCCCATTCCACAGTTTGACGGTGGGCATTTTTTAATGCATCTTGCGTTAAAATATAAAATAAATTCTATTGCAGAATTTTATTACAAATATGACAGATACGGAATTATTATTGTACTTATTATTTTAATGACCCCGTTAAATCAATATGTACTTTTTATGCCGGTACAGGCAATAATACATTTGTTACTATCTTAGAGGAGAAAAGATGAAATTTTATATAGGTACCGACCATGCAGGTTTAGAATTAAAAGACTGGACAGTAGAGCTTTTACAATCAAAAGGACATGAAGTACATGATTTTAGTCCATTTACAAAAGACAGAGTAGACTACCCTGACTATGCACACAAAGTTGCTACTGCAGTTTTAGAAGATAAAGGTGCGCAAGGTATATTGATATGTGGTAGTGGTATCGGTATGAGTATGGCAGCAAACAGACATCACGGTATTCGTGCTGCACTGTGTCATGATGCCTATACGGCAACTGTGGCACGTGGGCATAATGATGCTAATATTTTATGTTTTGGTGAGCGTATTGTCGGAAAAGGCGTTGCCGAATCTATCATTGATGCATGGTTAGCCGGAAGCTTTGAAGGTGGCCGTCACATTGCCAGAGTAGCAAAAATAGAAACTGTCTAACAAATACATTCAAGGAAAAGCTATGTTTGGAGAATGGTCACTTTTAACAATACTCTCTATTGTCTCAATATATTTGTTTGTAAAAATGTTTTATTTTAAAAGCATTACAAACAAAGAACAAAGAAGCAATGACTTAATGAAATTAACGCTTCAGGAGGCAGAAATTTTAATTCGAAAGTACCAGATTCAGCTCCAGCGTGCGCTTGGAAATGTCGATATATTAAGCGAAGAACTGACAAAACTCAGAAATGAATTGAAAGTTTTAAAACAAAGAAACGCAAAACACAGACAGGAAGTAGACAGACTCAATGCAAAAATCAAAGCACTTGAGAGTCGTATTGACGCACTTTTATAAGGATGAAAATGATAACACTAAGTAAAACTGAAAAAAAAATCTTGGAAGACTCAATCAGAGATATACAAGATTTTCCAAAACCGGGCATTGTCTTCAAAGATATCACTACTTTACTCAACAACAAAGAGGCATATGGTGTTTTAATGAATCATCTCTACCAAAGATACAAAGAGTATAACCTTGAATATATTGCCGGTATTGATGCCAGGGGTTTTATATTCGGAGCAGCTTTGGCGCAAATGCTCGGGATTGGATTTGTACCTATTCGCAAAAAAGGCAAACTTCCCTATACAACCATCAGCGAAAAGTATGCACTTGAATACGGAGTAGATGAGATCGAAGTTCATATAGATGCTTTTGGCAAACAAATTGGTGCAAGAGTCCTCGTAATAGATGATTTAATAGCTACAGGCGGTACAGCCAATGCGGCTGCTACACTTGTCAACCAGACAGGTGCAAAGTGCGTAGAATGCTGTTTTATCTTAGGACTTACCTTCCTTGACGGTATAAAAAAACTACAAGAAAAAACTGATGTGTATTCAGTAATAGAGGTTGATTAAAAATGTATATTCCCACTCCTTCAAAATATGATCCTGATGAAAACGGACATTTTGGAATTTTTGGCGGTCGGTATGTTCCGGAAACACTTATGCCGGCGCTTCTTGAGCTCAAAGTTGCATATGAAAGTATTCGTTTTGATAAAGACTTCTGGAAAGAGGTTGACTACTATTTAAAAGATTATGTCGGCCGTCCGAGTCCTTTATTTTATGCCGAAAATATTTCCAGAGAAATCGGTGCAAAAGTTTATCTTAAACGCGAAGATTTAAATCATACAGGAGCTCATAAAGTCAATAATGTCATAGCACAGGGTTTAATGGCAAAACGACTCGGCTATAAAAAAGTTATCGCAGAAACCGGTGCAGGACAACACGGTGTGGCAACGGCAACAATAGCTGCACTTTTAGATCTTGAGTGTGAAATATTTATGGGTGCAAAAGATGTAGAGCGCCAGGAGCTCAATGTGTTTCGTATGAAACTTCTTGGTGCCAAAGTAAATGCTGTTGAGAGTGGCAGTAAGACACTCAAAGATGCGATGAATGATGCCATCCGTCACTGGGTTACCAACGCAAGAGATACTTTTTACATTATAGGAACAGTTGCAGGTCCACACCCCTACCCTATGATGGTTCGGGATTTTCAGGCAATTATAGGCTGGGAGGCAAGAGCACAGATTTTAGAAAAAGAGAACAGACTGCCGGATTACGTACTTGCCTGTATAGGTGGAGGCAGCAATGCCATAGGTATGTTTCAACACTTTTTAGAAGATAAAGAGGTACAGTGCATTGGTATTGAAGCCGGTGGACTTGGCTTAGACACAAACAAACACGGCTGTTCTTTGGAAAAAGGACGTCCGGGTGTTTTGCATGGTCAGATGAGTTATCTGCTCCAGGATGAAGACGGACAGGTCCTTGAAGCGCACTCTATCAGTGCAGGACTTGATTACCCTGGAATCGGACCCGAACATGCTTTTCACAAAGACAACAAATCAGTCATATATGACAATATAACCGATCAAGAAGCTTTGGATGCTTTCGTATGGCTTTCACAAAAAGAAGGCATTATACCGGCATTTGAGAGTTCTCATGCTGTAGCATATTTAAAAAAGATGCCTGACATAAAAGATAAACTCATCATCGTGAATCTTTCAGGCCGCGGTGACAAAGATATGATTCAGGCAAAAGACATTTTGCATTTTGACTAAGTGATTATAATCCAATCTTGTACCATCAACAGACACTGATAAAAAAGAAATTTACAAAAAAGTCAACTCTTATAAATAAAGGAATACTATGAATATCAAATTAATTACCGCTAAAGCATATAACGCAAAAAACAATGTGATTGTGGAATTCGTTACACCCCAAAACTTAGGTATACATAAATACTTTAAACTGCTGAACAAAGCAGGTTTTTCTGCCAAACAGGACACTCTGTGTAATTTATACGAAAAAGAAATACTTCTGTGTGGCATTGAAGACAACAGCGATGACAATATTCGCAGTGCTGCTGTTACTGCCATAAAAACATTAAAAGCATCCAACTATAAATCTGCCAGTTTCAGTGTAGACAAAAACAATATAAAAGCTGTTTTAGATGGATTAATACTGGGCGGATATGAATTTAACAAATATAAAACGAAAAAAGAGAAACAAAAACTTAAAAATATTTATCTTACATGTAAAGATGTAGCCGAATTAAAAGATGCGTTTGAAGAAGCTGTCATTATAGCTGATGCTACATGCTATACACGTGATATTGTAAATATCGCTCCAGATGATTTAAATCCGCCCTCTTTTGCAAAACTGGCTAAAAAACTGGCACGCGAAAACTCACTTGAATGTAGCGTTTTAGGACATAAAGAACTTCAAAAAGAAAAATGTGAGGCGATGCTTGCAGTCGGACGTGCTTCATGTCACGATACAAAACTCATTCATTTGGCATACAAACCGAAAAATCCTAAAAAAATCATCTCTTTAGTAGGCAAAGGTCTTACATATGACAGTGGTGGACTCAGTCTCAAACCTGCTACATCTATGGTAACAATGAAAATGGACAAAGCCGGAGCCTGTGCCGTCCTTGGCATCATTAAAGCTGTAAGTGAATTAAAACTTGACATTGAAGTACATGCCTTTGTAGGTGCAGTTGAAAATATGATAGGCGGTAATGCTTACAAGCCTGATGATGTGCTTGTTTCTCGTAAAGGTGATACAATCGAAGTAAGAAATACCGATGCAGAAGGTCGTTTGGTTCTTGCAGATGTACTGGATTATGCGCAAGATAAAGTTCAAGCTGATTATCTGTTCGATTTTGCAACGCTTACTGGTGCATGTATGGTAGCACTTGGACAGTATACAACAGGAGTTATGGGACATTCTTCAAGACTCAAACATGATATTTCAAAAGCTTCTAACAAGGCTGGAGAGCTAACAGCTTCACTCCCTTTTAATAAACATCTCAAAAAACAGCTCAAGAGTGAAATAGCTGATATTTGCAATATCTCAAACAAACCATATGGCGGGGCTATAACGGCAGGACTTTTCTTAGATAACTTTATCAAGGAAGAGAACAAAGATAAATGGCTACACTTTGACATTGCAGGAAGTGCTTATACTGAGAGTCCATGGGATGTCAATGTATATGGCGGAACCGGTGCAGGTGTTCGTTTTATGAGTGAGTTTTTAAAAAGTATCAAATAAATATGATATAATTGCACAATTAAATTTACAAAGGAGAGAAGATGTCATTAAAAGAACTGTTTATTGCAACTGCACTCGCACTGTTTAACAGTTCAAAACCATGCCATTGTCATCTCTTCTTTACCATCAAATCAAAACTGATGGTTTTACTTAATCACTACATTCCGAGATGTCCATACTATACAGTATGTTTTGCATTTCGCCGTAGTGGTATCCACCCTCCTTTTTCAATATCCTAATAATAAATCAAAAACTTTAGAAAAACAAATAAAAATATAGTCAGAAATGACTCAAATCAAAGGATATTGTTATGTCAAAAAATACGTATGTAGTAGGATTTCCAAGAATTGGAGAACAAAGAGAACTCAAGTTTGCACTTGAGAGCTATTGGGCAAAAAAAAGTGACTTTAGTGAAGTTGAAAAAGTAGCAAGAGAGTTAAAACAACGACACTGGGAGTATCAAAAAGATGCAGG
>Ga0256840_1000775_pt1 | contig 31989 bp, 31 predicted proteins | sample 355202metaG_FD_185969 | JGI IMG/M metagenome (GOLD analysis project Ga0256840, IMG submission 185969) | Hydrothermal vent microbial communities from Mid Atlantic Ridge, Atlantic Ocean - 355-202 | ecosystem: Environmental > Aquatic > Marine > Hydrothermal vents | place: Atlantic Ocean: Mid... | reverse complement strand
TATCATTTAATTCAAATATATGTTTTGCCAAACCTAAAGAAGAGGTGAGTCCGGTGGATCTGATTCCTCCGACTGTTATCCAGTTTTTCTCTTCATTTATACCAACTCTATAGTAAGTTTCATCCGAGGCCGGTCTGAGTCCTGCAAAAGTAGCTGTGACTTTGTGGTTTTTTAGAGCTGGCAACATATGAAATGCTTTTTGTTTTAAATCTTCTAGTGTCTCTTTTACTGTATCGCTGTTTGTTCTGCTCTCTTGGTCTTCGGCAGTTGGACCGACTAGTATGTTTCCAAAAGCCGTTTTGGTGATGACGACACCCTTTGTTCTTTTTGTCGGCACGGGCAAGATGATAGAGTTGATGAGATTATATGCTGTCTCATCAAATATAACAAATTGACCTTTTCTTGGTATGATTTTAAAATCTTTTGTACCCTTTATCGCATCGACTATATCACTGTATAGACCCGCAGCATTGATGACCACTTTTGCCTTGATCGGCTCTTGTGAGGTTTGCAGTTCCCAGCATTTGCCATCATGATGTCCGCCTGTTACTTCGTGAGAAAATGCAGTTTTTCCACCGCAACTGATGCCTTTTTTGAGATATGCCAAAGGCGTATTCCACGGGTCTATGAGTGACTCTCCGTGAACCAAGATAGCACCTTTTGCATCACTAGATAGGTTTGGCTCTCTTTTGTGTACCTGTTCATGAGATAAAATTTCAAGCTCTTTTACGCCATTACCCAAGCCTTTTTGAAGTATCGCATCAAGCTTGGCTAGCTGTTCGTCATTCCAGGCAACTACGAGAGCTTTTGTGTTTAAAAATGGCAGATTATACTCATCTTTTATCTTCATATACTCTTCATATCCTCTTTGGACACATTCATGCTCTAGTGTTCCAGGGGGTGCATCAAAACCTGTGTGTAAGATAGCACTATTGCCCTTGCTGGCGCCCTCTAGTATATCATTTGCTTTTTCAATCAAAACAGTTTTTGCACCCTGTTCGCAAAACTCTTTAAAGATAGCACAACCTACAACACCAGCTCCCACGACAGCGATATCAAACAGTTCATCTTTTGCAAAGTTTGACACTCTTTTGGGAAATATATGGTTCAAATCGATATGTTCCAAGATAATCTCCTTGTTTAGAAATGTTTATTATACTACTCTCATAATTAATTTAATATATGAAATAAAATTAAAGAAAACATATGGTATATTTCTAAAATTTTATTAGGAACAACCATGGGATTTTGGGAAAATTTTGATAAAAACAAAAAGCTTATAGTTGCTCATAGAGGCGCTAGGTCAATTAGACCAGAAAATACAATGTCTGCCTTTAAAGTTGCAATCAAAAAGAGTGATTTTATCGAGCTTGATGTTGGTTTTACAAAGGATGGCGTAGCTGTAGTCATACATGACAATACGCTTGAGCGAACAAGTAATGTAAAAGATTTTCCAGAGTTCAAGAAACCTTATAAAGTTGTGGATTATACATATAAGCAGTTAAAAAAATTAGATTTTGGTTCCTGGTTTCTAAGGGATGACCCTTTTGGAACTATCAAAGATGGTACGGTTAAAAAAGAGGAGCTAGAGAGTTTGAAAAGACAGAAAATTCCCACTCTTGAAAAGGTACTGAAGCTTTTAAAAAAACACCACTTCCCGGTAAATATAGAGATAAAAGATGCCATCAGAACACCTTTTGATAAAACAGCGGTAAAAAAAGTGATAGATATAGTCGAAGATAATGTTATGGTAAATCTGGTTTTGCTTTCGTCATTTAGACATAGCTATATGAAAGAGGCACATCGCATAAATCCAAATATCGACACAGCTGCCTTAAGAGAAAAACCTCACCATAAAAATCTGGTAAAACACTTAAAAAGCTTACATGTAAGAAGCTATAATCCATCTTTAGATATAGCAAATTCTGATTTGATTAAAGACTTAAGCAATGCAGGTATCTTTGTAAATATATTTACCGTTAATGATAAAGAGAAGACAAAAGAACTCTTTGATGAGGGTGCAAAAGCTGTTTTTACAGACTATTAAGAGTTCAATTTCTCTTGTAGCAACCTTTTTATATACTCATAGTTTTCCGGTTTGCCCCAGTCAACTGCACCTATGTCTATTTTAGATACGACTCCTCTTTTGTCGATAATGAAAGTTTCGGGCACACCTGTTGTGTTGTATTTGCTCTTGATTGTCCCATTTGTATCTAAAAGAATAGGAAATTTCAGTTTTAAGTCAAGTGCGTACATCTGCACTACAAGTGGAACATCTTGTGTGTCAATATTTACAGCTAACATTTCAAATTTATTTGGAAACTCTTTGTTGAGTTTTTCATAAAGCGCCTGCATCGATGGCATCTCTTGTTTGCATGGAGCACACCAAGTTGCCCAAAAATTGATAAATAAAACTTTTCCTTTTAGATTTTTTGTGTCAATCTTTTCACCTTTGAGATTTTTTAGAGTAAACGGGACATACTTGTCGCCTTCGCTCAAGAACTTTTTGATCTCTATATTGGCTTGGCTTTTTTTATTCGTTTGAATATAGTAATAAGCAGCACCGGAAATGATCACTAACAGAGTTATAATTGATATTTTTTTAAACATATTTTCATCCTTATTGACGAATTATATATTTTAAAAATAAATAAAAAATAAATAAAATATAGAATTTAAAATAATTATTTCTTATATCTTGCCTTCAAGTAAGCCTTTAAATATCTTTGTAGATAGCTCTATTCTCTGAGTAAAACTACTTTTTAATGCTCTTTCATGTGCTGTGTGGTCTCCATCTCCAAATGGACCAAAACCATCAAGGGCTGGTGTCCCATGTGACGAAATTATATTTGCATCACTTACTCCACCTCTTTTTTCAGTTAGAAGTTTTTGATCTGTATAGTTTTCTATGTTTTTTAAAAATTTCATTTGTGCGGGATTCTCCTCCATCACATCTCTTTGGATGCCACCAGTTAGATAAGAGTTGGTTCCTTTTACATGTGATGTTTTTACTATCTTGTTGATGGCTTCAAGAACTCTGTCCCTCTCACAGGTTTGGGTGTATCTTACTTCAAATGTCAGCTTTGCACAAGGTGAGATTGTATTTGCTCCTACTCCGCCCTCAACTTTTCCGACATTTACAGTAGTTCCCTCTTTGAGGTTGGTTAATTTTATGAGTTCTTGGATTTTATATGCTGCTTCTAAGTTTGCATCGATACCTAATTTGTAGTTATTTCCCGCATGTGCAGCTTTTCCTTCAATATCGATATAAAATGTACCGGCACCCTTTCTAGCAACCACTATCTCCAAGTTTTCTCCAGCAGCCTCATAAACCATACAATAGTCATAGTTTTTGGCTATATTTGCTGTGACAAATTTAGAATCATCACTTCCGCCCTCTTCATCACTAACTAGCATAAAATCTATATTTTCTATCTTCCCATGTGTTGAGTATATGTTTCTCAGAGCTTCGATAGCTACGATATTTCCGCCCTTCATATCACAAACACCAGGACCATAAATCCACTCACTGTCCTCTTTAAAGTCACAAAACGAACCTTTTGGAAATACAGTATCCATATGTCCTAAAAGTAGCAGTTTTTTACCTTCTCTTCTGTGGGATTCAAATAGCAGATGATCACCTATCTCTTCTCTCTCAAAAACTCTACATGTAAAGCCTAATTTTGCCATTTTAGACTCATAGAGTTTAGCATTTGCATCCACACCCTCTTTGTTTTTAGTGTAAGAATTTATCTCTACCAACTCTTTTAATTCATCAAAATTTTTCATAAAAACACCTCAAATATTTGCTGTTATTATACTCATTTTTACTAAAATTAAAGTATAATTATGCATTTAATATCAAAGGGTGCCTCATGAAACATACTATCGGGATGTGGATGTATCAAAATAGCGGTGGAGACGAGATACAGAAGAAGTTGATCTCTAGGTTAAATGAGCGGGATATTGCCGTTGTGAGTGGCTTAAATCTAAGATATACTGTTGCAAAAAATGACAAACTGATGATTAACTCTCAAGTTTTAAATGATTTGGATCTCTTTTTCTCTTGCAATGCCGGTGAACAGACGCAATATCAAGTATATATTTATAAGGTTTTAGATAGACTTATGCCCATCATAAACTCTTATAGTGCGTTTGAATTGAGTGAAGATAAGTTTCAAACCTCCTTCACACTTAAAGCTAACGGTGTGCCTTGTACTGACTTTAGGTTGTGCCACAGAGATGATGCAAAGTATCTCAAAACATTCATCCATAGTTGGCGTAAGATGGTCTATAAGCCAGTCGATGGCTGGGGCGGAGTGGGGCTTACCAAGATAGAAAATGAAGAGACTCTTGATGTGTTGATGCCGTTTTTAAATCAAGCGGATTTGAGATTTTTTTATGTTGAGAAGTTTATAAACTATGACAATACAGACTTTAGAGTCGATATAGTCGATGGTGAATTCGTCTCTTGCTATGGGAGAAGAGCACCGAAAGATAGTTGGAAAACCAATGTCACAAGTGGAGGCTCTATCTTTTTGAGAGAGGCAAATGATGACCTTGTTGAGACCGCCAAAAAAGCTGCACAAGCTGTGGGACTCGATATCGCTGGAGTTGACATCATTTATGATAGAGACAAAGAGGAGTTTGTTGTGCTTGAAGTAAATGGCATACCAGCGTTTGCAACACCAGCACAAGAGAAGATGGGTTTGAATTTTAATGATAAAAAGATAGATTTGATCACAAATCTAATAGAGCGAAAATTAAAGGAAAAAAATGAGTAAGAAAAAACTGCCAAAACTGGGCTTTTTGTATTTGGATTATGTGTTGAGATTTTTTGATCACTCCAACTTTAAAGGTTGGCCAAACAAGATAGAAACGGTGACATATCACTGGAAAAATGATAAAAAAAGATTTATAAAAGAGGTTAAAAAGAAGAAGATAGATGTTTTGATAGGAAATATTCCGGCAACTGCTTATGAGACATTTAGAGAGATAGCAAGAGAGTTGCCTCATGTAAGATTTGTCCCATCTCTTGATACACAATTTTCAAACAAATCGAAAGAGAATGTGACTAGATTTGCTTGGAAATACAACTTGCCGATTCCAAAAACTCATATATTTTATGATAGGGCAAAAGGGTATGAATTTTTAGAAAATACTCACTATCCAAAGATCGTCAAAAGAAGCTATGGACCATCAAATTATGGTGGATATTTTGTACATAAAGTTGATAGTAAAGATGAAGCTATAGAACTGTTTGATACTAAAAAATATCACCCTATATATGTGCAGGATTTTGTTCCGATGGAGGCTGATATCAGAGTTATGCTTATAGGTCATAAGCCGGTTTGTGCATTTTGGAGACGAGCCCCTGAGGGTGAATGGCTCACAAATACAAGTCAGGGCGGAAGTATGGATTATACGGATGTTCCAAAGAGCGTTCTTGATTTGGCAGTTAAAGTAAGCAAGGCTGCAAACGCGGAGTATTGGGCGTGTGATGTGGCTTATGGAAAAGATGGAAAGGTTAGGATTTTAGAGTGTGCTACTGCATTTGCTGCTTTTCCATACATAAGAGATTGGATAGGTCAATTTTTGATGTGGAGTTTAAGTGGTGGAAAGCTTAAAAAACCGCATATTCCTATGTTTAATTGGGAGGAGCTTGGCAAGATAGATAGTTCACTTTTAAGAACTATGCGTCATATAGCTTTTGGAAAATATACGCCTAGTTATGATGGCGCATATTTTGGCGACAAAAGAAAAAGTTATGGCGAAGGCGAATACTACATCCATGAGTTAGATGAGCAGTATCCTATGTTTGATATCACGCCAAAGGATTATGAAGAGTGGCCTAGTGAAAAATGGAATTTTCAAGATAGATTTCCATTTAAGAGTGTCAAGTCCATGCAAGTTGAAAATGCTGATGTTATCGATGCTCCAACTAGCGGAGATGAAGCTTCTGCTGAAATTATACTAGATAGAGATGATTTAGAGGATCTATTTAAGAGTGTCAGTGGCTTAGGAGAGAAGAAGATAGAGAAGATTTTTGAAACCTTTGGTGAAGATGAGATAGTAGAGATGCTAGAGCAGAGTCCGAGTGAATTTTCCCAGATAAAGGGGATCAAAGATAAAACAATCAAAAAGATAGTCCAAAAATGGGTAGAGTTCAAAGAGGATAGAATTAGATAGTGAAAAACCAATATATATCATACGAAGAGGGACTACACTTACTCAAGGAGTATGAAGAGAGATATCCCCAAATCATTAAAACAAAAATAATCGGACAAACATGCGAAGATAGAGACATAGTGGTTGCAACTCTTAGTTTAAATGTAAATGATGCCCATACCAAACCGGCACTCTTGTTTACCGGTACTATACATGCAAGAGAGTGGATAGGGCATGAGTTGTCTTTGAAGTTTATAGAGTATATTTTGGATAATTATGACACAAATCCCAAGATAAAAGAGTATCTAAAGAGATCAACTCTCTATATGGTGCCTTGCTTGAATCCAGATGGATTTGAGTATTCAAGAAAGCACTTTTCATTTTGGAGAAAAAACAGACGACTAAATAAAGATGGTTCGTACGGGGTTGATTTGAACAGAAACTTCTCCATAGGTTGGAAAAAAAGCAGTTCAGTTTCGATGAGTTCAAATATCTATGGCGGAACAGAGCCGTTTAGTGAGCCTGAAACCAGAGCTATAAAAGAGTTTGTAGATTCGCATGAAAATATAACCATAGCACTTGATTATCACTCGCAGGGAAATGTTTTTTTTCCTGCTCATAAATTTAGGCACGAAAGCGAGATAGATGGAACTGATCTAAATGTCTTGTGTGCAAATATGAGTGAACAAATCAACAGAGTGACAGGACGAAACTACGGCATACACAGAGGAAAGCCACCAGCCTCTCTCATAGCAGGGAGTGGAAGAGAGTACTACTACTCCAAAGGAATCTTAGCTACAGTCGTTGAGGTCGGGACTAAAAATATACCGGACTACATGAAGGTGATGACAAGCTCTGTACATGAAAATATACCTGCCCTTTTAAAGGCATTTGAAGAGACTATAAACTACTCATATCTAGCTCCTAAAAGGGCGGATAACTTTACTATTTCTCAAGTTGGAGTTGATTTTGTAGAGCTGAGTTGGGAGTATGAACTAAGAGATGATATATACTTTGAGGTCTATCGAAATACAAGAGATAAAGCCCCTTGTGGTGAGCACAATATAGTCGGGATTACCAAAGAGCATACCTTTAGAGATATAGAGTTGGAGTCATTTAAAAGCTACTACTATACCTTGCGGGCTGTAAATAAAAAAACAGGATTAAAATCTCCATATACGCCAGTGGTTAAGTTGAAAACGAAACTGAAAAGATCAGAACTTTCAAGGATGCTTTTTGCCCTGAAGGACGGTACAGGGTATGTTGGTGAAAATATGAGTGAAGTGAACAGAGCGCACTTTGGAAACAACTCTATCTTTGTAGGAATTAACAAATCAAAAGGCATATGCGATGGTGTTATAAGCTACGATGTAAGCACAATTCCTAATGATGCTATCATCAAACAAGCCAGACTTCATCTCTACCCTATGAACAGAGTCGCTGCGAAGATTGAGAGATTCGGCGAGTGGAATATGTGCTTGCTTGATAGTGATGAGATAAATGATGTAGCAGACTTTGAGCAGATAGAAAACTCTACATGTATCCAAGTGATAGGCGATGCTATAAAGTCACAAAATCTTACTCAGGGTATCTGGAATTATTGGGATTTTTCATCATATCAGTGTCAGCTTTTACAGGAACAATTAGATAAAAAGAGAGTTATTTTCAGGCTTGATGGACCAAAAGATTTGCCTTATGGTGAAGATTCGCAAATGATGCAGTTTGATATAGGATATGGAAATTTTGGAGGCGGATTGCACTATCGACCGATTTTGGAGGTAAAATATACCATTCCAACCATAAAAGAGGAGATAACACCTACGCTTTCACAAGAGATAAGCTACTCTCTAAAAAGAGGGCTTTTGGAGAGTGGATTTGATAAAAAAGGCAATAAAATATATGGTTATTTGCGATATGATTTGGGCGTATTGCCGGATCCTGATACCACTATCATTACAAATGCCTATATAGAATTGCAAAATCATACAACTTACAAATCCTCAAAAGGTATAAGTTTTTATCTTGAGCTTTTGGATGTTGATGAGAAAATATCTACTTATGAGGATGTAAAAAACAGAGAGAGAGTGGAGTATATAGGCTATGAACTACAAGATAAAGACCTTGCAAAAAGAAAAAAGCACTACTTTATGTTCGATACTCTCTCAGAGCTTTTTTTGGAGAAGTTTCATGAGCAAAATAAAAAACTAGAGATCATCATAAACGCAACAACATCCGAATCAAGCGTAGCAGGCAGGATCGTCAGATGGGAGCCAAGTCCGAAACTCATCATTGAGTATATCAAAAAGAGAAAAAAACCTCTTCAAAGGGTGCAAAATCTTAAGTACACCATAGAAAATTCCAAAATCAAACTCCAATGGGAAAATCCAAAAGATAGAGATTTTGTAGGTTCATATGTGGTGAGAAACTCTTTTCATCCACCAAAAAATTTCATGGATGGAGTCAAGATTTATGGAGGCAGAGATAACTATACATTTGATACCTTCGGTTCACTAGATAAAACCAAATACTACAGTGTATTTACATATGATGATGTACCAAACTACTCCGAACCAGAAGTGTTACATGTAGTCTTTTAGAAACTCTTTGAACTCTTCTGCTGGTAGGGGTTTGGAGTAGTAGTATCCTTGTATTTCATCACAACCCTGGTCTTTTAAATAGCTTAATTGTTCCAGGGTTTCAACTCCTTCCGCGATAGTTTTAAAGCCTAAGCTTTTTGACATGTTGATTATAGTTCTTACTATCGCTTTATCCTCTTCGTCGGTGTTTATGTCTTTGACAAATGATTGGTCGATTTTTAATTTAGATATTTTAAATCTTTTAAGGTAGCTCAGAGATGAATATCCTGTTCCAAAGTCATCAATGGACATTTGTATTCCGGCTTTATGCAAGTTGTTCATAGTTTCTATAGCCATTTTAGGATTGTGCATAGCGACACTTTCTGTTAGTTCTAGCTCTATATATTTGGGATTTAAGTTTGCCTCTTTGAGCATAGATGTGATGATCTCTGGTAGTTTGATATGGCGAAATTGAACAGCCGAGATATTTACAGCGATAGTAACAGGTTTGATACCTTCACCGTGCCATTGTTTGATTTGATGGATAACGGTTTTTAAGACCCACTCTCCTATGGGCAATATTAATCCATTGTTTTCAGCTATCGGGATAAATTCTGATGGGGGAATGGAGCCAAGTTCATGATGATCCCAACGAATAAGAGCTTCTGCTCCTATAACCTCACCGTTTTTTAAAGAGATTTGTGGTTGATAAACAACTCTAAACCGACCTCTTTTAACTGCTTTTGCCATCGCATTTGAAATTTGAAGATTTCTTGCTGAGTTCAGTTGTAGATCATTTGTGAAGTATCTATAGTTGTCTCTACCTTCTTGTTTGGCTCTATACATAGCGCTATCAACATTTTTGTATAGGGTTTTAAAATCTGTACCATCCTTGGGAAATATAGCTATTCCTATCGAAGTGGTGACTCTAAGCTCATGTTTTTCAATTTTAAATGGAATTTTGGTTATATTTTTAATTTTTTGAGCTACAATATCGGCACCATACTCTTGAGTATGTGGAAGCAAGAGTATAAATTCATCTCCACCTAGCCTGGCAATAGTATCAACTCCTCTGAGTGTATGTTTAAGGCGTTTAGAAAAATCTATAAGTAAAGAGTCTCCTATGTTGTGACCTAAGGTGTCATTTATATCTTTGAAGTGGTCAAGGTCTAGGAGCATTATTGTTATATTTTCTCTCCGTCTTTGTGCCTCTTTTATCAAATAATTTATACGATTATTGAGAAAAGTTCTATTTGGTAGATCTGTTAATGCATCATAATTTGCCAAATATATATTTTTTTCTTGAGCTGATTTTTTCTCTGTTATATCCTCTCCTGAAGTTAAAATACCAATCGCATTTTTATCTGAATCATAAAGAGTCGTGTTGTTCCATGCTATAATCCTCTCTTCGCCATCTTTTGTCAAAATTGGATTTTCATTGTGAGTTATGCTTTTTTGATCATCCGTTACAATTGATTTGCCAACTTCCTTTATCTGCTCTCTTAATCTTTTGGGCAAAAAGTTATCTATCCAGTTTTTTCCTATAACTTCATCTTGAGTATATCCGATAATTTCACAACCTTTTCGATTTATAAGCAATACATTAAAGTTTGTATCAAGTACCAAAATCATAACATTTACGATATCGAGATAATTTTGAGCAGTCTCTTTCTCTTTTAAAAGTTTAAATTCTTCAAGTTTTCTGTGTGTAATGTCTTCATAGATACCTAAAATTCCTTTGATTTGTCCATTTTTATCTTGTAGTGGAATTTTTGATTTGCTGAACCAAATATCATCTCCATAGATAGTTTTGTCTCTCTCTTCATAAAAAAGTTTAGGTTTTTTGTTTTTTAAGATTTCACTGTCTGAGGCAAAGTAGAGTTTTGCATTGTTTCTCCATGCTTAGTTGATCGTCTTTTTTCCCAATTAGCGAATCTGTACTGCTTTCGCCAGCATCTTGAGCAAAAGCAAGGTTGCATCCTTCGTATTCTAAGTTTAAATTTTTCCAAAAAATTCTTATCGGTATAGTATTTATGATAGTTTTAAGTAGATTGTTTGAGCTGATGAGTTTGGATTCTGCTATTTCTCTCATCTCTTTTTGTTTAAATGTATTCAACCCATAACTGATATCTTCGGATACTTCTATGAGTAGATTTTTTATCTCTTCATTAAAGTTGTCCACCTCTTTTGTATATAAGTTTAATACCGCTACCACTTCGTCGCAGCATTTTAGTGGGAGTGCTACTGATGAGCCCCATTCAAATTTTCGACTCTTTTTTCTCCACTTTAGTGTTGCAGAATCTTGCAAAAAGTTTTGACACCAATATGGTTTTTCTTCTAAATATGCTTGTCCTGTTGGACCTTTAGATAAATCATTGCTAGGGTCTATCGAGATTTTCAAATCTCTTATGTATTCAACTCCTTCGCCATGATATGCCACAGGAACAATCTCCTCTTTATCGTGATCCACTACCCCAATCCATGCCATCTGCATATTTCCAAAATTTATAGCATTTTTGCAAATTTCATCAAAAAGTTCTTCGCGATTTTGAGATTTTATTATAGATTTATTGCATTTTATAATAGCAGTGTATAGTTGATTTAATTTTCTGTTTTGCTCTATCATCTCTTTATAATCTGATTGATTTGCAGAAATTTCGGATTTCATCATTTTCCTTTATGGAACAACCATATCTATGGCGAGAAGGTGTAGGAATCGAACCTACCTCCAGACGGTCAACCGCCCAGACATCGGGTTTGAAGCCCGTGATGCCCACCAGGGTCATATACCCTCCATATAATTGATATATTCTATCGAATATTATGTAAAGAGTTGCTTATTTTTTTATAACTTTTCCGCTGTATCCTGCCTCTTTTATGGCTTTTATGAACTTTTGATTGTCTATATTTTTATCAAAATAAACAGTAGCTTTTTTTGTGTTTAATCTTACTTTCACTTTCTTTACTCCGTCGATTTTTTTTAGACTTTTTTTGACTGCCATCGTGCATAGTGGGCATGTCATACCCTCTACATGTATAGTTACAACTTTTGCAAAAGATAGTGTTATAAGTGTTAAGGCTAAAAATATATATCTCATGTTTTACTCCAATAGATAATTTACCCAGTATGGGTATGTGATAAATATGATGACTAAAAATGTACCTAAACTCAAGAGAAATTTATAATTTTTTGAAAGCCAAGTTTCGCATAAAAGCTTCTCTTTTCTGCGCATGAAATAGTCATACCAAAGATAGGTAATGAGTGCGACTGCAAATAGTGAAAAATAGATGCTATATGGTGCTAAAACCTGCAAAAATGAGAGTGAACTCATGCTGACTCCAAAAACAAGAAAAAGAAACGGAGCAAGACAACAAGTGCTTGCAAGGAAGGCCGAGATGATGGAGCCAACTATGAGAGTCAAAAAAGATTTGTCTCTCTTTTTTGACTCTAACTCACACTTGTAGCCTTTTACTAAAGTGATTGTTGTAACTCCCTTTATCTTTGGCTTTACTTCAAAATAGATTCCCTGTTTTTGAGCAAATCTTTTGACATTTTCTACAGATGAAAAGGAGTTTAGCTCCACATCCAAAATGTCATCATCCCCCAAGCTCTCATACACCTCTTTGGTCTTTATGACTGGCTTTGGGCAGTCTAGATTTTTACAATCCAGCCTCATTTTTCCTCTTGCGAAGTGATTTTGTATGAGAATGCTCTTGGCGAGTAGTAGTTTAGGACATCCCCATCTACTTCAGCATATGGGTAGCCTAGCATATTTATAGGAAATTGTTCTGGTTTTGGGGAGAGTATGAAATCTCTTCCGTGGTTAAAACCTACCCAGTTCATCTCCCAAGAGTTTATGTATCTATCTCTTAACTCTTTGACTCTTTTGTCATTGTATTTTAATCTCTCCACTAGTTCTAGCTTGGTGATGTCTGCTGGATCTGCTGGAATCCAACCAGCTCCTGCTATGTAGTATTCGCATCGGCAATGTTGCCATGTAGAGATATTTGCAAACCCTTTAGCATCTGATTTACCAAGGGCTTTTGAAAATTTTGATTTGCCGAGTCTGATACCAAAAATATCTCTAGCAGGTATGCCCGAAGCTCTTAAAAGGGCGACAAACAAGGAGCTAATATCGGTGCATTTTCCACCAAAATATCCACTCTCTACCATCTTGCCGGCATTTCCAACACCGCAACCTATAACTTTTGGGTCTCTGAAAGTTGTTTTCGTGACCCAGTCGTATATGGCTTGTACTTTTTTAAAATTATCATTTATGTTTTTAGTTAATTTTTCTGCTATCTCTTTTATCTTTCCATCTGTTGGAATGTGAGAACTCGGCTCTAAAAATTTCTTGATCTCTTGAGGGATTGGTAGATTCTCTTTGCTTGCCTTTTTTATGAGTTTAAGAGGCACTTCCCTGTAGCTTGTCTCTATCTCCATCTCTACATGTAGAGTTTTTTTCTTATCGCTTTTTTTCCAAGATGTGTACAATATCTTTGCGTCTTCACTATTGTCTGAGTTGATGTTGTAGTTGTCGTAATTTCCATTAAATCTTAGATACTTTACACTTTGATAGTCGCTCTCATAAGGCAGTGGATTCCAAAGTTTTGCGGGGAACTCTTTTTCGTCATATTTTATGTCAAAGTCATATATGACTTTAAATCTTCTGCTATTTTTACTAGCAAATAGCTCATTTGGTACTATTGTCACAGCACCGATAGCCAATGCAGAGGTTTTTATGAACTCTCTTCTTTTCATCGTCGTCTCCAAAAAAATGATTTTGCATTAATATTATAACTGAGCTTACGCACTATAAACACACCTAGGCAGAATGAGAAAGCATCATATGCGAGGCAGTTTGCTTTTAGCGTAGCCGTAGCTACGGTGAAAGTGAACTAACGAAGCAGATGGTGCTTTATCGTTCTGTCCGTAGGATGATAAAATTTGCACCCTACTGCTGCGTCAGCATAGCTTCATAGTAGAATAACTACAATTTTGCTATACTTCCTTGCATTAGAGTGCAACTTTTATCACCTAGGTGTGCTTATAGTGCGTAAGGTCAGTTATGAATAGAGTGTAGGTGGCAACATCTATGTCGGCTCAAACCTTGAGCGTGATGCAATTTGTGAAATTATATCAGAAAAGCACTAAATTAACAACCGAATAAAAATCTCAATAAATCTATTTTTTGTATATATTTTCCATGGGTTCTGGTTTTCCGAAGTAGTATCCTTGGGAAAAATCTACGCCTAACTCTTTTACTATCTTGTAGATATTTTCATTTTCGATAAACTCTGCGACTGTTTGTAGATTTTGCTCTTTGGCAAAAGTTACTATGCTTTTTACAACTGATGAAGAGTAACTGCTGGTCTCTATATTTTTTATCAAGCTGCCATCTATCTTTAGGATGTCTGGTTGATATTGGAGTAGTCTTTCATAGTTTGAGTATCCTGTGCCAAAATCATCTATAGCGATTTTTACTCCATATCTTTTTATCTCGCTTATAAACTCACTGACGATTTTAAAATCTTTTATAGCTTCATCTTCTAATAGCTCAAATATAAGTCTTTTGCTGTTCTCTTTACACTCTTTTACAAGCTTTATGATAGTTTCTCTCATTATGCTGTGCTCTATGTCAAGAGCGGAGAGGTTGATGGATACCTCAAAGCTACTGTTTTTTAAGATATTTAAAGAGTGCTCTAGTACAACATTTGTTATATCTAGATAGTAATTACTCTTTTTGGAGATATCTAAAAAGAAAAATGGTGATAGAACTTTTCCATCTTCATCTATCAGCCTGACTAGGGATTCGTATTTGACGATTTGTTTGGTTCTATTGTCTATGATAGGTTGAAAATATGATACAACTCTTGAGTTTGTCAGAGCATTTCTTATGGTATGGATAGTTTTTATATTTTCTTTTAATTTGTCCTTTTGCTGTTTGGTAAAATTTGTGGCGATTATCGTATCATCACTTCTTTTTTTTAACTCTTTTACTCCTAATTCTACATCTTTTATAGCATTTTCTTTATCACTTGATAGAGCTACTAGAAACGAGATATTTATCTTGAAAAGCTCGAGCTCTATCTTTATATCTTTTATGTTTTCGCAACTGTTTTTCAAAGAGTTTAAGGCATTGTTGGCATTATCATCAAATGATGTAAAATCCAAAACAATTGCAAATTTACCTCGCTCAAGGTTGTAAACTTTGTCAAATTTGAAATGTTGAGATAATTTTTTGGTTAAATGTTCAGTTACTTTATGGTTTAACTCTTCTAGAACCTGCTCTTCATAAAAACCTTCGAAAGTATAGTAGTTGTCTATTTTAAAATACAACAACAATGGATATGGTGAGCTTTTTATCTCCTCTCTTAGTTGTCGGTAAGGATTCATTATCTCTGTTATATCGTGCCTTATGGCTATATACTCTTTTATCTCTCCATTTAGACCAACTATCGGCATTACAAGCGCATCTGTATAGTAACTTTTTCCATTTTTTGCTCGGTTTCTTACGACTCCTCTCCAAATCTTCTTTTCATCTTTTATTCTATGCCACATATCTCTAAAAACGCTTTTTGGATTATTGGGGTGTCTTATGATATTGTGAGGTTTGCCTATGAGCTCCTCTTTTGTATATCCGCTAATCTTGCAAAATATATCATTTGCATAGGTTATCACTCCTTTTGGATCTGTTTTTGAGACTATCGTTATGTTGTTTATCGCTCTTTGATAAGCCTTTGAAAGGTTAAGATTTTCGTGTGCCTCTTTTTTGTATCTAAGCTCTTTGGAGATTGTATAAACTACAGAAGCAAACTGCTCTATATCTATGGGTTTTAATATGTATCCATTTATGCCTATCTTAATGCTCTCTAAAAAAAAGTCCTCTTCATTGTGTGCGGATAAGACAATAATAGGAGTTTCCATATCAATATCTCTTATCTTTTTACTCATCTCCAGGCCATTTAGTTTTGGCATATTTATATCAGTCAGGATAAGATCTATATCGTTTTCTTGAAACTTTTGTAAGCCATCTTCGCCATTTATCGCTATGACTATGTCATCAAAAAAATCTTCCAAAAGGGACATAGTCATCTCTCTTGCTTCTTGATTATCTTCAACATATAAAACTTTTATAGCTTGTGAATACTCTATAACTTTATCTATATCAATCATCTGTCACCTTTAGTCTGATCTCGAAAAGGGCTCCATTCTTGCCATTTTTTACTGTTATCTCTCCGTTTGAGTACTTCTCAACTATCATTTTTAACATATAAAGACCTATGCCCGTTCCCTCTTTTTCTCTTTTTGTTGAAAAGTATGGGTCAAATATTTTCTCTATTATATCTTCTGGTATGCCGCCTGCATTGTCCTCTATGCGTATGATTGCTGCTTCATCCTCTTTTGCTATGGTTATGATAATTTTGCTATCTTTTGTATTTTTATTTAGCAATGCATCTTTGGCATTTGATATGATATTTAGAAAAACTTGTTGTAAATCATTTTTAAAGCATACTACCTCTATCTCTTTTGCACTCTCTTTTAAATCTATCTTAATGTGATATTTTACCAAAGTTGGCTTAATCAACTCTATAGAGTTTTGAATTATATCGACTAGTCTTACTTTTGTCTTCTCTTTGTTTGGTTTGAAAAAATCTCTAAAATCATCTATGGTCTCTGACATATACTTTATGATTTTCATAGTCTTTTGTGTAAGTTCTATAATCTCTTTGCTATCAAGCTGTTTCTTATATGCTCGAAGAGATATTTTGTTGTTTATCAAAGATATGTTGTTTAGTGGTTGCCTCCACTGGTGGGCTATCATGCTTATCATCTCTCCTATCTGCGCAAGTCTGGTTTGATGAACTAAGATAGCTTGTTGTCTTTGGTTTTTTAACACCGCCTCTTTGATTTTTTCTTCTAGTGTTTGGTTGATGATTTTTATCCTGTTTTTCAGTCTGTTTTCTCTGGCGTAAACTACAACCATAGCAAGAAGTATCAACAAGAAAACTATCACTGTATTTATAAGAAGAGTATAATCTGTTTTGCTTTCAAAAAACTTTGTAGCCCACTTTTTATATATAGTGCTTTTTTCATCTGCCGAGATAGAGTTTATGCCCTTGTTTAAGATATTTTTTAAAGTTCCATCATCTTTTTTTGTAAGAATCATAAGGTCAAAATTTATCCTACTCCTGTGGATGCTCAAATCCTTGAAATTTTCCCTTGATTTTAAAAAATACAAAACAGGCTCTATATCGATAGCTGCATAGACTCTCTTCTTTTCTAAAAGTTTAAGTGCTTGAACAGTGTTTTTTGTAAATATAAAGTTGATCTTGGGGTATTTATCTTTTACAAGAAAATAGCTACTAAAGTTTTTGCCTACAGCAACTTTTTTGCCGTTTAAAACGGATAAATCTCTTATGTAGTATATATCTTTTCTAGTTGCAACCGCTATCTTGTATCTTTCATATCTGTCGGTCGTGTAGCCAAATTTTAAATTTTCTGAAGTCTTTGTGGTGGCTATGGTTATATCGCTTTTTTTTTGCTTGATATGCTCTAAAACTTTAGTATATGGCTTTGAGATGGCTATCTCATACTTAAGATCTAGTTTTTTAGCTATGAGCTTGAAGTAATCGATAGCAATTCCGGTCAATTTGCCATGATCTATAAAATAAAATGGTGGCCAATTTGCAGTGATGTTGACTTTTATAGTGTGATTTTTTATGTACTTTTTGTCTTTCGATGTTAGTAAATTGTCTCTTTTTTTCTTAAAATATAGAAAAACTCTTGCCTCCAATAGACCATTGTACCTTATGAAGGCGATTTTTTTATTGCTATCGTTAACATTGCACTTTTCTAACTCTTTTAATCTAAAAGTGGGTTTGTTTGGTGGGTCAAATTGGTTATAAAATTCTATACAGTTTATATCATTAGATTTAGCATAAGTGGATAAGATATTTTTAACTTGTGCTAAATCCATCTCGTTTACTGATTGGGTTAAGATAATCTCTAAGTTTTTAGTGATCATATCTCTGTTGTTAGCAGATAAATTTAAACAGATAAAAAGTATAAAAAAGAGTGCTTTAGCTATCATTTTTATCTATCTTTTTAAAAATCTCATCTATATGCTCTCTTATTTTGCTGGCTTCTGTTTTATCTATCCAGTGCAAGTAATGCTCAAGAAGAGAATTTTCTCTGTGTTTTAAGATATATTTGTTTATCTGTTTTATGACCTTCTTGCCAAATTTTGACTTTGAACAACCTATGTATGCGGGGGTATAAGAGCTGCCTTCTATATGTAAAAAGATATAGTTTTTAGGATTGTATTTTAGGGATTGTACATGCTTTAGCGCTTCTATCGGATAGGTAAAATATCCATCAATCCTATCATTTTTTAAAAGTATGAGTTGATTTCTTGCTCTTGTTGTCATGACAACAAGGGTATCTGTTTTTTTATATTTATCTATAAAATCACCATATGCTGCTGTTTTTTTGTATGCCAATTTGAATTTATGGCTTTTTGTGAGCTCTTTTAGATCTAATTTTCCATCTCCGTTTATGTATCTTTTAAATTTTTGATATTTATCTCTTTTTATGTATAATCCATTTGGAATGAGTGCATTAAGTGCCACGGAAAAATATATATACTTTTCTCTCTTTTTATTTTTTAAGACTCCTGAACAGGTATTTGTGGTATTTTTTATTGTATAGAAAGTTCTAGCAATTGAAGTCGTAATTATACGATGTCGATAATTGCTTAGATACTTCCTAATCTCATTTTCTTGCAGTTGTTCATACCCTTTGCCTTTGTTCGGACCTGATAGCTCATATACCGTTGGCAAATTATATTGACTCCAGACTATCTCTTCTTTTGCAAAAAGTGTTGTGATGACTAGTAGTAAAATTATGAAGACTTTTTTCATAGAATCTATCCTTTTGCAAAATAAGTACTTAGCCTTATTGTATCATAAAGATTCTATAATTTTTATTTAAGGTCTTCTTTTAAAATTGCTAAAAAGTCTTGTACTCCCCATGCGCCTGGATAGTCGTTTAGGAATTTTCCATTTGAATTTAGTATGAAAAATGTTGGAGTAAAGTTTTTATATTTTTTGTCTAGTCCTAAAGGTAATTTTGTTTTATCTACATCAATTTGGATAAATATATAGTCCTTCTCTATGGCTTTTTTTACAATTTCGAGTGACAAAACCTCTTTTTTCATCTTCTCACAGTAGTAGCAAGTGGTTGACATAGCCTCAATCAAAAGGTACTTATGCTCTTTTTTTGCTTTATTGATGAGGTCGTTTATGCTTAAGTTTTTAAGCTCTGCCTTTTGGATTGTCTTTTTTCTTCTCTTTTTGTACTCAAAAATGTAGTCTGTTATATTTGAGATTTCTGCTTCACTTACTCTGCCCTTCATGCTCTCTTTTTTATCAAAATATTTTAAAAATTCCTCTCTTATGACGCTATTGTTTCTATATGGTTGATAGAGATAGTCTTTGATAAACTCTTCTAGTTCGATGCGTTGCATATCTGGGTCATTTTTATCTCCAATGCGTGAAGATGAAGTGACAAGGAAGTATGATAGCATATTTACTGTTGGCGCTTTTAGTTTCAGCAGTTTGTTGTCTTTTTTATAAAAATTCTCTTCTAGCACTTTGCCACTTATATATCCTGTATGACAAGATGCGCATTTTTGTTTAAATATCTTCTTGCCAGTTTCATAATCGGCACTAAGAGTTGAACTAAATAGCACCAGTAAAGAGATAAATATACTAATACGGACTGACATCAATCCACCCATCAGCAACTCTCTCTATCGCCTCTGCTATACCGATCTGGACATATCTTACACCACTTATAAACATCTTTTTATTCCAGCCCATTGTGTCCATTGTATTTTTGCATACCAAGAACTCTATATTGTCGTAAACCATCAAAGATCTAATCCTCTTGAGTATCTGCTTGTCGTAGTCTTTTCTGGCTACTCTGATGCCATTTGCATAAAAGATCAACTCTACATGTAGAGCCTCTTCGGGGTATCCTTTTAGGACATTGTTTACCGCATTTAGTATGTGGTTTACTTTTGTAGTTTCGCTACTGTTTACTCTGATAAGCCAACGCCTTGGGTTCTCAAAAGATGGTTTTGGCGTTGCAAAATCCACCGCTGCTACAGCGTAAATCGTGATTATAAGTGTAAGAATTAGTTTTTTCATTATTGCCACTCCAGTTGATTAAAATAGTGTCTTGCATTTCTAAGATACAGCTCATTGTAATGAGGTATATCTTTGAATCTGTCTGTATGAACAAATTTTTCCAAATCTGCCGGGTCTATATCTTCGTCATGAGCTATGCCAACCTGCTTTTTAAGCATTTTTAGATACTCTAAAGTCGGTTTATAAGAGTTTTTGTCATGCCTTTTTCCGTGTCCGCCCATGACATATTTTGCGTGTTTTTTCTCTATAAATTTTAAAGCTTTTATCCATTCATCCATATTGCTGTTAGTTGCATAATTCACAAATCTTCCGTTAAATATGGTGTTGCCCGTAAAGATAAAGCTATCCTTTGGACTAAGTACTATCAAATCAGTCGGACTTTGAGTCCCTTTTGATGGTTTTATGATAAATATACTCTTTTTGCTACCTTTTATCTTAAGCTCTTTATCGACTAAGATATCTGGCATCACAACTTTGGTGTTTTTCATCAACTTTTTTGGCATGATTTTGAAAATCTTCTTATATGTATCGGGGTGCTCTTTTATAGCTTTTGGGAGATTTGATGCTCCAATTATCTTCACCCCTTTTGCTTTGAAGTAGGATGCGCCAAGAAGTCTGTCGTCATGATAGTTTGTGATGACTACAAATCGTATTTTCTTATTTGTAGATTTTTCTATATAGCTGTTTAGCTCTTTTGCAAAGTTATAAGTAGCACTTGCATCAGTGAGAACTAAAAAGTTTCCCACATCTATATAACAAACATTTGAGACAAAACCCTTGTTTGATTTTAGGATTGGGTTATAATCACCGATAAAGCAGCTTATATCTTTTGTGATTTTAAGAGGTTTAAATTCAAAGAAATCCGCAAATAAAAAAATAGGCAAGATTAAAATAAGTAGAAGTTTTTTCATATTGTACTCCGATTTTTCTAGCAAGAGTGAACTCTTGCTAGAAAACGATATTTAAGCTTTTCCCGGGTATAGTGATCTTTGGATACCCGGATTGTCTTTGACACCTATGATATCAGGTGTTTCAAGTTTTAGATTTTTTATATGTTTATGATCAGCCAGATACTTCTCTACTGTTTCCCAAACAGGCTCGCCAGTAGATGCACTACCTACAGTTGACCAGCCAGCTAGTTTGTAGATTCTGTTGGCATCTATCTTTTCGCCAGAACTTAGTTCCAAGTTTGTGATTCGCTTACCGATATCTTTACTTGGGTCTATGGTGTACGAAAGTCCACCGGTTCTAACCATATCTCCACCTTGTTGTAAAAATGGATCTTTGTTAAAAAGATTATCCGCTACATCTTCAAGTATATTGTGAAGGTCTGCACCTTTTACATCTCTTGTGTATGTTTCAGGATAAGTCATAGAGGTGTGATTCATCAAGTCATCAAAAGTGATAGCCTCACCCGGCAAAACCGATGTTCCCCATCTAAATCCCGGACTCATAGATATATCTGCACCTTTGACTTCTCTAAGTGCATCACATATGATTTGATCAAATGTACCGTTGAAGTTTCCTCTTCTATATAGAAGATTGTCTGTTGTTGCCAATGGTTTGGTTAGTTTCTCTATAAATGGAGCTCTAACGCTATCTATATGTTTTTTCATCTGGGTATCTTCAGGCAGCAAATCTGAGAAAACAGGCATAAGAGTAAACCTAAAGTCTCTTACTTTTTTATCCTTGATATCCATATCGAGTACGCCTATAAATTTGCCATTTGAACCTGAGTTTATGACATGTGTAACGCCTTTTGAGTTTTTGACTGGAACTGCTTCAGGAACAGCGTCATGAGTGTGTCCGCCAAATATAAAATCAATCCCACTTACAACTGCCGCCATCTTTTTATCGACATCATATCCATTGTGAGATATCACAACAACAGCATCTGGTTTCTCTTTGGCTCTAACTTCATCAACAAGCTCTTGCATCTCATCAGGGTTTATTCCAAATGACCAATCAGGTATAAATCTTTGAGGGTTTGCTATGGTAGTGTATGGAAAAGCTTGTCCGATAACCGCTACCATGTGGTCCCCCATCTTTTTCATGACATATGGTCTAAAAGCTCTACCTGTATCTTCATTGTATGCATGTGCGCCATCCATCAATGCTTCATCCTTGACAGTTACATTTTGTGCAACAAAGTCGGCTTTCAAAGCTTTTATGTTTGCTAAGATTTCTTTTTCTTTGTATGTAAACTCCCAGTGACCGGTACAGACATCAACACCTAGTATATTTAATGCTTCAACCATATCTTTCCCTCTGGTATAAAGAGAAGTTGCGCTTCCTTGCCAAGTATCTCCACCATCTAAAAAGAGAGTTTTATTTTTTCCAAAACTTCCTCTTAAGTGGTCAGTCAGTGTTTTTATATGTGCAAAACCACCAACTCTATGAAATCTTTTTGCGTTTTCTGCATAGTTGATACAAGTCATAGAAAATGCCGCTCTACTACCCTCTTTTATGCCGTAGTATTTCAAAAAATGCTCTCCTACGATATGTGGAGGTTTGCCATAGTTTGAGTATAAGCCAAGATTTACGCTCGGCTCTCTAAAGTGAACAGGCATAAGCTGAGCATGACAATCTGTCATATGCAGAAATCTTGCATTTCCAAAATTTTCGATTTTGTAGTAACTATCTACATTTTTCACATCAAAAAGTTTCTGATGTGATTTTGCATATAGTGATGATGCCCCCAAAACGGACATCATATATAAAAATTCTCTTCTATTTAGTGAACTCATTTTTTACCATCCCTACTTAGGAACTTCAGCACGCCAAGTTTTTTCAAACTCTGCTGATTGATCAAGTGCTGTTTGAGCTTCATATGCTGCTTCATTTGCCAATGCGATAGCTTTTTTTGGATCACTCATAGCTAATTTTTTTGCTTTTTCTAACACTTTTTTAGTGTTTTTCCATGCAACCATCTCATCGTGAGCTTTTTGATATTTTGCTTGAGCATTTGCGATAGCACTATCAACACTATTTGTAGCCGATGGGTAATTTGAAGCGCATCCTGCTAAAAATGCTATCGTTACCGTACTTATTAAAAATAATTTTTTCATATTTTCCCCCTTACTTTCTTGTATCTGGACCAAAAAGTTTCATACCATTTGACATATAAGTCAAAAAGTATGCAAGCTCTTTTAGCGGTTTACTTTGCATTTTTGGCTTCTCGCTACCAGTATCTTTTACACATCCAGCCAATCTTCTTTGAAGTGTTCCGAGTCCGCCCCATTTGATTCTATAAACTGGCATTTGGGTAGTTGCTCCAAGAGCAGGACTGAGTGATTCAGCTCTAAGTCTCTTGCCAGAACTTTTTACATGGCACTCATTACAACTTATAGCAAGGTAACCTCTTTGTTTGTAAAAGAGTTTCTTCCCAGCTTCGTAGGCTTTTGCAGCATTTTCATTTGGTATTTTGATATCAATCTTCTTGCCTCTTGATTTATATGCTAGATATGCAACTACTTTTGCTAAATCGCCCTTACCGTACTTAAGAGGTTTTTCGCCATTTTTGACTCTACACTCATTTACTGCCATACCAATAGTGACTATTTCATCTCTTTTTGTATCATAGTATGGATAGTTTTGTTTTATAGCAGGATTTGGAAAGCAACTCGCATATGTTTTTCCATTTGCAAAAGGTTTGTTGAAAAGTGCCTCGCCGTCGTCTAGTGGTATCTCATACGGAGGAAAGTCATTTATCTCTGCAAACTGCTCTTTGCTTGGTTTGTACCAGCTTAAAGGGCCATCTTGAAAATCTTGAAACTTTAGTGGATATATATAATCTTTTTTTAGCTCTTCTAACGGAACATATGGAAAATATTTATCTTTGTTTGCAACAGGGTTTTCAAACTTCTTTAAAAAGTAGTTTACAAACGCAACTCTATCTTTCTCTGCTTGGGCATTAAAACTTGCTCCAAAGAGAATTGTGCCACTTATCATTGATATAGCAGCTATTTTTATCATTTTTTTCAACATATTTGTCTCCTTTGAAAACACTGGGTTTTATTTTAGTTTTATATCTTTTTTCTCGCCCGCACCTGTATTGTCTTTCCACTCAACTGTGATTTTATCACCCTTTTTAGCGCCTTTAAATGCAAACTTTATATAAGGGTTTTTTGATATAGCTGATGTTGGATACATATCGTAAACAACTCTTCCACCATACTTTACTGTTAGATGATTGATGTACTTCGGATCACCTTTTCCGCCACCAATTTTACCTGATGCCATTGGATGTTTAACCAATAATTTTACTGTTGCTATATCTTTTTTAACTTTTGCTATCGCTTTTATTCCCATTTTAATTCTCCTAATTCTTTTTTTATTTTACTGTCATCTTGTTTAGGAAGTAAATTCCTAGACAATTCACACGCTACTAAAGCTTTGCCTATCGGCAAGAAACTTCGTTATTACTGTCATCTTTATGGGTTGTGTATCAACCTCCGCAACCACCTACGGTTACTTTTACTTGCTTGACTGCTTCGTGTAGTTTGCCATTTGCATCTTCAACTATCAATCTTACATTTCCTGTTTTTCTCATTTTTATTCTTGTTGAAAATTTTGGAATTGTTCCTTCTGTTAATTCCCAAGAAGCTGCTAAAGGTCTTGGATTTCCATCTATGATTAGACTCATATTTTTTGCATTATTTAGACTAGTTGAAACTGTAACAGGAACAGCTCCACCATTTTCCGCGATATCTGGAAGTTTAAGCATAGCTTTGTCATCTTTCATCACATCAGTTGTACCATATGCATCTTTCAATGCTTCATCACCAGTTTTAGCCATAAATGCTTTTGGGTGCTCTGAAAATATGCTTGCGCTACTCACTGATTGCAGTGCTGTTACTGCCATTGTTGCGAAACCTAATCCTATAAACTTTCTTCTTTTCATATTTAAATTCTCCTAATTCTTTTTTGTTTTACTGTCATCTTTTTCAGAAAGTAAATTCCTGAAAAATTCACACGCTACTAAAGCTATGCCTATCGGCAAGAAACTTCGTTTTTACTGTCATCTTTTTCAGAAAGTAAGTTCCTGAAAAATTTATATTTTACAAAAGCCTTTGCCTATCGGCAAGAAAGCTAAACTATTTTGTTGTCTCCTGAAGATACGCTACAAGTGCATCTATTTGATGTTTTGTTAACTTGTGATTTCTGCCCATTGGAGGCATTAGTGTATTTGCAACAGTTTTGTTTGGATCATATATCTTTTCAAACAGATATGATTTTGGATATGCATTTAGGTTTGAGAGCTTTGGTCCAATATCTCCAGTTTGAGGTATGCCAGGATCTCCTTTAACCGAGTGACATGCCAAGCAGTTGCCAAGTTTTTTTGTGACAAATACCTTTCTTCCCTCTTTGACTAAGGCTTCATTACCTGCGGCGTAAACTGCGCTAGTTGTAATTAAGCCAAACAGGGTGGCAACTAATAGTTTTTTTGCATCTATCATTTTTTCTCCTTTTTTGTTTGATGGTCATCTTGGTTAGGAAGTAAATTCCTAACCAATTTACACGCTACTAAATTTACTAGTAACTTTTCGATCATTTGCTTTTTTTAAGCATATACTCTACGGTACTTTTTATATCTTCATCTTTGATTGATGCATCTCCACCTTTTGGAGGCATTGCATTGAAGCCTTTGATGGCATGCTCTAGTGTCACTTTTAGACTCTGTTTTTGTACATGGGCCCAATCAGCCTTATCTCCAAACTTTGGAGCTCCAGCTATTCCTGAATCATGACAACCCGCACATGTGTTTTCATATATAGTTTTGCCTATATCTCCTGCTGGTTTTTTCTTCTCATCGTCAAAAGAGTATCTGCCATCACCAAATGGAGGCTTAACTATCGTAGCATCAGTTTTTATGTGCATTACAACCATCTTTGAAGTATCGATACAATCTTTCATACATCTTGTATTATGAGTATCAGGTTTTCTTAGGTTGTTGTACTCAAAACCATTTTCATTTGGCAAATGTACTGCTTTGATGAATTTTCTATTTACAATAGTCTCATCTTCGATATCAGCGCCATTTACTTGAATCTCATTTAATTGCAATAGATATCCAAGAATCCCGTAAACTTCACTATCACTAAGTGATTTTGGAGCTGAGAGAGGCATTGCAGTCTGTATGTACCAGAAAAATGGTGCGATATATGGTGCGTAGCTTCCAAGAGTTTTTAGAGGTCCTGGATCACCGCCAGTTTTTGGATGAAGTTTTAGCGTACCGATTCCACCAGCTAAAACAGGGAATCTATCGACTCCCTCACCAAAATCACCATGACAAGTTGCACATTTTGCAGCAAATACTTTAGCTCCCTCTTCAACACTCATTTGTCCATCGGGTAAGCCTTTTCCATCTGGTCTGACATCTGTATTCCAAGCTTTGATCTGCTCTTTGGTTGCTTTTGTTCCAAAGTTATGATTTTTACCGCTTATTGGAGATTTGTATGTCTCTTTTACGGTAACTTGTTGTTTTTGTAGAATTGCTCCATCAACATTTATCTTTCTACCCTGTTTATCAGTTGTTACGCTAGGATAAGGGTAACTATCTGGATTGGCAGGAGTATAGCTCAACTTTTGTGCACTCAAAGTTGTCACCAATGCCAGTGAACCGGCTAAAAGTGTTAGGTTACGCATAGATGTGTACATTGTTGACCTCCCCATTGCTTTTTACTTCCCATGTCTGTATAGCATTTCTGTGATAAACTGACTCTTTACCTCTAGCAGCTACGAGTTGTTTTGCTGTTGGTTGGGTATATCCTGTATCGTCAGTTGCTCTACTTTGAAGCATCATAGGTTTTCCATCCCAGTTTACCTCTATGGCAAATCTTGTAACAGCTTTTGGAAGGACGATACTTGTAAATTTCGCTTCTTTCCAGCTTTTTCCACCATCGGTAGATACATCAACATGTGTGATAGTACCTTTTCCTGACCAGGCAATTCCTTCAACTTTAATAGGACCTTTTTTAGCCTCTTTCCAGTTTCGTTCCGGACAAGGCGAAGTGATGACAGAATTTGCTTCAAATGACCAGTTATACATTTTTGCGTGACCATCTCTTTGGAGCATTGTGTATTTTGTACTCTCTTCTCTGACCATCCATGATTTGTCATCAAATTTCAATCTTTTTAGCCATTTAACCTGTATAGCACCTTCCCAGCCAGGAAGAAATAGTCTGACAGGATATCCCTGCTCAGGTCTAAGAGCCTCGCCATTCATAGCATATACGAGCATCGCATCGTCTAATACTTTTTCTATAGGCACACTTCTTCCAACGCCTGCTGGATCTGAACCTTCAGGGAACATCCACTTAGCTTCTGGTTTTAGTCCTATATCTTCAAGTATGACTTTTAAAGGAACTCCAGTCCACTCTGAACATGCGAGCATACCGTGTGTTACTTGAAGTGAATTAAGACCAGGTCCTCTCCACTCCATGCCATTGTTTGCTGCACACTCAAATGAGTGAATAACGCTGATGCTTGGATATCTTTTTAGATCCTCTAGTGTGAGAACAACTTCTCTATCCACCATACCATGAATCAAAAGTCTCCATTCAAGTGGGTTTATATCTACAACTCCACCATGACATCTTGTAAAATGCAATCCGTTTGGAACTATGATTCCCTTCAGATCTTGCCAAGGCGTAAAGCTGATAGAAGCTTTCTGATCAGCAGTAAGCCAAGGGACAAATCTTCTGACAACATTTGCTTCATACTTTGATGGTACACCGTATGGATTTGCATTATTGTCCCTTCCCCACTTCAATCCCCATTCAGGATTATTTGGTGGCAAGTTTTTTGGATCGACATGTGCCTCACTAGCATTTAGCTTAGTCGCACCAACACCCCCTAAGGCAGCAGCAGCTGTTACGGAAAACAGAAATCCTTTTCTTAAAAAATCTCTTCTTCCCTCTTTGGGAGTTTTTTCTACCTCTTTAGCAACTTCTTGAATCAATTCAGAAGTGGAAAGAGTAGAATCTTGAACATCTAGTTTTATCTCTTTCAATTAAATCTCCTTTTACATAAAAATATAATAATAATTAATATTAAAATATTTGAATGTCACAATTTTGTCATTTTTAAACTTAAGAATAGATTATAATAAAAAATATAAAAAGATAAGAAAATATAATATATACCCTATTAAAACACTATATTATGGGATTCTTTATAATTATAATAGTAATAATAAATATTTTAGCAGTGTTTATTATTTTATATAATGTTACGATAAGTAGCAGTAAATTCACTTAGTGTTATTTCTTATATTATAAAACAATATAATATAAATAAGATGAGATAATAAATAACAAAAACTTATTTTAAAATCTCTCGACAATAGAGAGATGTTAAAATGATTTAAAGAAAATTAAACTTAACATAGTTAAAATATAATTTAATTTTAAATTAAGCTTTAAAGTTTTTTTACTTCGAATAAAATTGGTCTATAATTCTTAATTTTTATAAAAACCAGGTAATTTTTTTTGTCTTTTGATGGAGTTATTGTAAAATTATCACATTTTATTATGGTTAAATCAGCAAATATCCTGTTCATATCCTCTTTTGGGATTGGAAGGGTGATTTTTTTAGCGGACTCAAATCTTATCAAACTGTTTTTATCTTTTAATACCAGCCAAATGATATATGGATTACTTATGCTGTATATACTGTTTTTGCTTTTGAGAGATAAAACGCTGTATCTTTTAAAATTTTTGATATTTATCTTGCTTGCTTCAAAAAGATCCATATAAATCATAGATGATAAAATCTCAACTCTCTGTTTATTTTTTAGCTCTTTTGCAAAAATGTGATTGTTACTTCTTGTTTGCTGAATCGTAGAAGAGACAAATAAGCTGATTATGACAAGTAAAACGATCGAAACAAGAACTTCGATAAGTGTAAAAGCTTTTTTCATCATCTTCTTATCGTTATAAAATTTGATGTGCCTAGCTTGTCAGAAATCTTAATTTCATCTATTAGCAAATCGATACTGTTTTTTTTATCGTCGGTTTGAAAGTTTACTATTGATTTGTATTTTTGTTTGTAGTCTAGTTTGCTGTTTTTTAGAGTTTTTATTAGGGCTTCATCTTTTATGTCATACTCTTTTTTTATAAAATCATATAGGTTTATCTCTTTGTTGTGGAGATTTATAGAGTGACGATTTGCTAAAATAGATATGTATCTTGTAAATTCCAATTTTATTGATGCAATTTTAAACAAGCTTTTTTCATTTGAGTTTATTTTTAAAAGAGCGGTTCCTACGACTGAGAGGAGTATGACGCTTATGATGATTTCGATAAGAATAAAACCATTTTTATTCGTCATAATAGTCATCTCTATTTGAAGGATATAATTTTTCACCAATGTAAGCATCTTTTGCATTTTGAAGTGAATTAAACTCTTTGATTGCTTGGTAAAAAGGCAAAAATAGATAAAATCTTGTTTTTGAGACCAAGATAAATTTATCGGTAAATCTTCCTTTGTTGAAATTTAGTATAAAGCAAACATCCTCTATCTTTTTTTTGATTCTTAAGTTATCAAAATTAGGAGTTCTAAACTGTTGCATGTTGTTCGGCACTAGGACTTTATCCTCCTTTTTAAACCCAAAAAGAGGAGCACTTCTATAAGAATCAGCACCTACTTCTACAACACTTTTATCACAATTTTTACCATATATGATCAGTTTGGTTGTGGAAGCAGCGTAGATTTTACTCATATAGGATGGAATATCTTTTATACTTGAAAGTGTATCTGAGATTTTTTTTGACTTGTAATTACTTAAAACAAGGGAAAAAATAGTCCCCAAAAGGATAATAACAACAATGATTTCTATAAGGGTAAATGCCCTTATTCGCAAGTTGAAAATTTTATATCCTTATTCTCTTTCTCTCCTCCCTCTTTTTTGTCAGCGCCAAGGGAAATGATATCGAAAAGATTTGAAGTTTTAACATATATATAAGGAGTTTTCCATGGGTCAAGAGGTACTTTCCCGCCATCTATAAAGCCTCCGCTTGGATATGAAGTATAAGCTTGTGCGTCAGGATTTTTAACAAGAGCATTTAAACCTTGTGCTGTAGTAGGATAGGAGCCATTTGCAATCTTAAATGATTTTAATGCATCACTAAGAGAGTGCATCTGAACACATGTAAGCTTTCGTTTTGCCTGTTCGCTTTGCCCTATGAGGTTTGGCATAACCAAAGAAGCTAAAAGACCTAGGATAATGATGACAATCATCAACTCTATAAGTGAAAAACCTTTTTTCATGTGGATACTCCAACTTTTTCTTAAACTATATCAAATTTTAGATTGTTAAATGCTAAAATTGACTAGTTCAGTGCATATTAATATGCTTATATGTAAAATGTATGCCATGAAAAAAGGTGTAGTATTACTCATAACCATAGGTTTTATAACTGTTTTGAGCGCAATCATCGCATATATGTTCTCTCTTTCAAATAGTGCATTTGATGAAGCTCAAAAAAGCGAACAATTTAACCAGAGTTCTATTTTGTTTTATGATGTTAAAGATATCTTGGACTCATATGCTAAAGATGTAAATGACAGCGAGGATTTAAGAACTTTTTTGATGGGCACACCACCATTTTATGACGATAAAAGCGCCCTTTCTCTTGATGTTGAGTTAGAACCACTAAGCAATAAAATAAATATAAATTCGATTCTAATAAAAAATAAAATAGATAAAAATATAGTAAAATTTTTACAAAATGTTTGCGAAACATACAATATAATAGACTCTAATTTTTTTATAGATCTAGTGTTAGATACGATAGATAGCGACTCTGTTTCAAGAGAAGCTATGAGTGAAATTTCTCAAGAAAATATGAAATTTTCAAATGGTAGGGTTTTAAATTTTGAACATTTTAAAGCCATATTGGAGTATTATGTAAAAAAAGTACAAGATAGAAATATTTTAAAAGTACCCTGGAGAGAATTGATATATTTTGGCAAAAGTGAATATAGTGAAGTTGATTGTGATAGAATGAGCAGAGAGTTGATAAATGTGATTGGGTTTAACAGTGAAGATTTTGCAGGCTGTAGTGAGCTAAAAGATGCAGTTAGTGAAAAAATTGGTTCAAAATTTCATCTAAAAAGCTTCAGCAAAGTAAAAAATTATTATATTTTAGTTAAAATCAGCTATCAAACAAATTCAATACAAGATCAAATTGAATTTAAATACAATATAAAAAACAGTAAAGTGAGTGATAGTGAGCTTTTTTAGTCTTGGTGAAAAAAAAGTTTTTTTTGTAACAAAAAATTTTAGTCAAATAGTTGATTACAGGTGCGATATTGTTCTCTCTCCTGAGTTTTACTGGGTGAAAAAAGTAAGATTAAATATAAAATTCTCACATATTGTAAAAAAAATGGCACCCTCTATATTTGATGGAATGCTTCCGGATGGAGAGTTCGAATATAGAGTTTTTAAAGTAAAAACAGGCGAATTTATAGTACTTGCTTATGATATAAAAGAGATCATGCGAGAGTTGGAGCTTTTAGGCATAAACCTCTCTATGATAGACAAGATGTACACTGTTCAGAGTGAATTGCTGGAAAAAGATATTGAGATTGCGATTGATAGCGACTCTGCTTTGGCGATGGAAGATGATGTTTTGTTTTGTATGCCCGTAAAGTTGGCAGAGACAAATAATCTTATCAGCATCGATGATGTAATGCAAGCCAAAAGATTGTCATCTAACTATATATTTTCTAAATCATTTCAAAAAGTAAAGATAAACAGTAAAGATATAGCGCTGATTTTATCACTGCTTATTTTGTTAAATGTTGCAGCTATGTTGGATATTTTAAAAACAAAAAGAGAGATTCGCAATTTAGAAAAACAAAAAGAAGTCTTTATAAAAGAAAACTCTCTACCCTCTACAAGCTTTCAACTTAAAGCAATGAAAAATGAACTTCAAAAAATCTATAATCCACAAGTCTCATTTAGAAAAAGATTAGAGTATATTGGTAAATTTAAATTGAATAAAAAAGAAAATTTTAACTCCAT